>Ga0160490_100033_pt1 | contig 232193 bp, 220 predicted proteins | sample DIDnMG_7_FD_108210 | JGI IMG/M metagenome (GOLD analysis project Ga0160490, IMG submission 108210) | Enriched soil microbial communities from UW Madison campus, WI, USA - DID2934_E24_Lignin MG | ecosystem: Environmental > Terrestrial > Soil > Unclassified | place: USA: Madison, Wisconsin... | reverse complement strand
GCCGGCCAAGGCCACCGGCGACGGCGTGCGTGAGCCGCTGAACCGCCGCGCCACCGTCGACATCAACTTCTAAGGCTCAAGGGGGCCGGTTCATCCCGGCCCCCGCAACCATAGAAGCGTCGAACAAGATCAAGGACGGTCAGCCCCTATGGGCCGGCCGTCCTTTTTCTTTGCGTCAAAGCTGCCCTTGCTGGCGCCCGTCATCATCGACGGCTATCTGCTGAAGACGACTTCTAGAGGAGTGCTTCGATGCGCGTCGCCATGATCGGAACGGGCTATGTCGGCCTGGTGTCTGGAGCCTGTTTCGCCGATTTCGGCCACAAGGTGACCTGCGTCGACAAGGACGCCTCCAAGATCGACCGCCTGCACCAGAACGTCATGCCCATCTATGAGCCGGGCCTGGACGATCTGGTGGCGACCAACGTCAAGGGGGGGCGCCTGTCCTTCGCCACGGACGGCGCCGAAGCCATCCGCTCGGCCGACGCCGTCTTCATCGCTGTGGGCACCCCCTCGCGGCGGGGCGACGGCCACGCGGACCTGTCCTATGTCTATGCGGCGGCCGAGGAGATCGCCGATCTGATGCAGGGCTTCACGGTGGTGGTGACCAAGTCCACCGTCCCGGTCGGCACTGGGGACGAGATCGAGCGCATCATCCGTGAGCGCCGCCCCGACGCTGACTTCGCCGTCGTCTCCAACCCCGAATTCCTGCGCGAAGGCGCCGCCATCGGCGATTTCAAGCGCCCTGACCGCGTCGTCGTCGGCACGGATAACGAGCGCGCCCGCGCCGTCATGGCCGAACTCTATCGCCCGCTGAACCTGAACGAGACGCCGATCATGTTCACCGGCCGCCGGACCTCCGAACTGATCAAATATGCGGCCAACGCCTTTCTGGCCATGAAGATCACCTTCATCAATGAGGTCGCCGACCTGTGCGAGGCGGTCGGCGCCGATGTGCAGCAGGTGGCTCGCGGCATCGGCCTGGACAACCGCATCGGTTCGAAGTTCCTGCACGCAGGGCCGGGCTACGGCGGCTCCTGCTTCCCCAAGGACACCCTGGCCCTGGTGCGCACGGCGACCGACGCCGGTTCGCCGGTTCGTCTCATCGAGACGACGGTGGCCATCAACGACGCCCGCAAGAAGGCGATGGCCGACCGCGTAGCCGAGGCCCTTGGCGGCGATCTCAAGGGCCGCACGGTCGCCCTGCTGGGTCTGACCTTCAAGCCGAACACCGACGACATGCGCGATGCGCCCTCCCTGGATGTGGCGCCGGCCCTGATTGCGCGCGGAGCGACGGTTCACGCCTATGACCCCGAGGGCATGGAGGAGGCCGCCAAGCTCCTGGACGGGGTGGTCTTCAAGAACGGCCCCTATGATGCGGTCGAGGGCGCCGACGTGGTGGTGATCCTGACCGAATGGAACCAGTTCCGCGCCCTGGATCTGGACCGGGTCAAGCTGCTGTTGAAGCAGCCCGTCATGGTCGATCTGCGCAACGTCTATCGCCCGGACGACATGAAGGCGCGGGGCTTCCGCTATACGTCGATCGGTCGTCCCGAACACGCCGCCTGAGGGGCTGGATCTAAAAGAACAGGGCCCGTCCCGCGGCAATGACGACGGCGGCTGTCACCACGGCGGCGAACGCCGCCGTGGCGCCAAGCCTCAACGCCCTGCCCAGCGCCCGACCCGGCGCGTCGTCATCCATGTGAATCTCCCTGATCGCGAACACCAAAGCCGTGCGGGCGGGGAACCGCAAGGGTGTACAGGGCAAAGAAAAAGGGCGGCCCGCACAAGGGCCGCCCTCCATTCTCGACAAGGCGCTGCGATCAGCCGGTGAACGGACGGATCAGGATTTCGACCCGGCGGTTCTGAGCCTTGCCCTGGACCGTATCGTTCGAGGCGATCGGATTGCGGGCGCTCATGCCGGCGACGTAGATCCGCTCGCGCATCACGCCGCGGTCGATCAGATAGGCGGCGACCGACGACGCCCGGCGCTCCGACAGCGGCTGGTTGATCGCATCGCCGCCCGAGGCGTCGGTGTGGCCGATCACGTCGACCATCGAGCGATCATACTCGTTCAGCACCCGGGCCACATCGTCCAGCACCGGCAGGAAGCGGGTGTCCAGCGACGACTGGTTGGTGGCGAAGGTCACGTCCGACGGCATGCGCAGGACCAGGTTGTCGCCCTGGCGCGCCACGCCGACGCCGGTGCCCGACAGCTCGGCTTCCAGCGCGCGTTGCTGGCGGTCCATGTACTGGCCGACCCCGGCCCCGGCCAGGGCGCCGACGCCCGCGCCGATCAGGGCGTTCTTGCGGCCCTGCTCGCCGCTGGAGGTGTTGGTCAGATAGCCCAGCAGGGCGCCGCCCACGGCGCCGGCGATCGCGCCGGTGCCGGTGTTGTTGCGACGCGGCGCAGAGCTGTAGGGGTCAGTGGTGGTGCAGGCGGCGGCGCCCAGCAGGGCGGCGATGCTCAGGCCTGTCACGGCAAGCTTGGCGCGCATAGGTGATCCTTTCGATAGTGATCCGGTCGCAGAAACGCAGGCCATATGGTGAAGGTTCCAATCTGTACCCGCCATGAACGGAACCGCCAGGGTTTTCACAGCGGCTGCGACCCCGGCGAGCGTTGACCGCACGCCCCCGGCCCCCCATCTGTAACAGCGGCCGGGCGCTTTGCCGATCGCGGGAGGCGCCGGACGGCCGAGGTCGCTTTTCCATGAGGACCCCATGACCACCCGCGCCGTGCTGTTCGACAGCCCCTTCCTTCTGGGCTTCGACCAAACCCGAGCCCTGATCGACCGCGCCGCCAAGGCGGCGGGCGAGAGCTATCCGCCCTATAACGTCGAGCAGATCGGCGAGGCGGCCGTCCGCATCACCCTGGCCGTGGCCGGTTTCACGCCGGACGACCTCTCCGTCACCGTCGAGGGACGTCAGTTGACCATCACCGGCAAGCGCGAGGACGCGGGCCGCGACCCGCAGGCCTTCCTGCATCGCGGCATCGCCGCGCGCGGCTTCGTGCGCAGCTTCGTCCTGGCCGACGGGCTGGAGATTTCCGGCGCCCGGCTGGAGCACGGCCTGCTGCACGTCGAGCTGATCCGCCCGGAGCAGGAAAAGCTGGTGCGGCGCATCCCCATCACCACGACGGGCTGAATCAGCCGTCGAACCGCTCGGCTTTCCGGGCGTTCAGTCAAGCGTAAGGAGGCGGTCTTATGACGCCCATCATGACCAAAAAGGACTTCGCCGGTTTCGGCGCCCCTGATCTTGTTTACGTCCGCGCCATTCGCGCTTCGGACGTGATGGCCGACGCCCACGTCGAGCCCGCGGCCGATATCGAAATCGACCCTGATCAGATCCTCTACGCGGTGCACGGCGCCGACGGCGAGCGTCTGGCCGTCATGCTGGATCGCGAAACCGCCTTCGCCGCCGCCGTCGCACACGAGCTGGAGCCGGTCTCGGTCCATTGATGTCTTTGGAAGAATGAAGGCGCGGGCCTGCTGGGCGCCGCGCCTTTTCGTTGGTCAGGCGGCCGTCTTGGACACGTCCTTGACGAACAGGGCGCGGATGGCGTCCACGGTCCGCGCCTGACGCAGTTGTTCGCGCAGTTCCGGCGAGCGCAGGGCGCGCGACACCGCCGCCAGGGCGCGCAGATGCTCGGCCCCGGCGTCCGTCGGCGCGAATAGGGCGAACAGCAGGTCCACCGGACGATCGTCCAGCGATTCATAGGCCACCGGCGTGTCCAGCCGCACGAAGACGGCGCACACCTGCTCCAGGCCCTTGATGCGGGCGTGCGGCACGGCGACGCCCGAGCCCAGGCCGGTCGAGCCCAGGGCTTCGCGTTCCAGCAGAGCCTCGAAGGTGCGCTCGGCCTCCATGCCGGTCGCGCTGGCGAAGGCTTCGGCGACGGCGTGCAGCGCCTGACGCTTGGATGACGCGCCGCCGCGCAGGACGATCCCGTCCGGCGACAACAAATCAGCAATGTCCATGACTACCCCAAAACGGTACCCGACATGTGCGGAAGGGCGAGGGCCTAATAGCGCCTTCGCCCCTCCAGCGGAAGTCTCTCTCAGCCGACGCGCTTGGCCGCGCCGTTCACCGTGCGCTCCGGGTCGATCCAGCCCACGTTGCCGTCGGGGCGACGATAGACCACGGCCAGGCCGCCGTGGGCGGCGTTGCGGAACATCACCAGCGGATAGCCGGTCATGTCCAGCTCGGCCACGGCGCGGCCCACCGTCAGGGTGCGGATCTCGGACTGGGTCTCGGCGATCACCATGCCCACCGGGGGCGGCTCGTCCGGACGGCCCGCGTCGCCGAACTCTTCATCCTCGACCGAGTCGGGATCGCGGAAGATGGTCAGGGCGGCGACTTCCCGCGCCGCGTCCTCGGTCTTCTCGGGCGACAGACCCTTGGGCCCGATGTGGTGATCCTTCAGACGGCGCTTGTAGCGGCGGACCCGCTTCTCAAGCTTGTCCAGACTGTCGGCGAAAGCGGTCTGGGCGTCGCCCCCGAACCCGGTCGTCACCAGCGACTGACCCGAGGCCAGACGCACCCAGCAATCGACGCGGAAACCGTGGCGATCCTTGGAGACCACGACCTCGGCGTCCTGGGCGCCGCGGGCGAAATACTTGCCGATGCCCTCTTCAAGTTCCTGGGAGATGCGCGAGCCTAGCGCTTCGCCGACATCCACTTGCTTGCCGCTGACTTGTATCTGCATAGCCATACAACGCGACGGACCGCGTTTGGTGTCAACGTCGATCACTGATTTGTGGTGAAGCTTGGCGGGGGCGTGATCAGGCGGTCTTCAGCAGGCGACGGCGCTGGACGGACGACGGAATTTTCAAGGCTTCCCGATACTTGGCGACCGTGCGCCGGGCGATGTCGATGCCCGCCTCATTGAGGATTTCGACGATCCGATCGTCGCTCAGCACCTCGCCGTCCGCGTCCTCGGCGTCGATCATGGTCTTTATCCGGCGGCGCACCGCTTCGGCCGAATGGGCGGCGCCGCCGTCGCTGGACTGGATGGCGGCGGTGAAGAAGAATTTCAGCTCGAACACCCCGCGCGGGGTCGAGACGTATTTGTTCGAGGTGACGCGGCTGACGGTGGATTCGTGCATCTCGATGGCTTCCGCCACCGTCTTCAGCGTCAGCGGGCGCAGGAATTCGACGCCGAAGGCCAGGAAGGCGTCCTGCTGGCGCACGATCTCGGACGAGACCTTCAGGATGGTCTTGGCGCGCTGGTCCAGCGACTTGACCAGCCAGCTGGCCTGGGCGGCGCAGTCGGCGACGAAGGTCTTCTCCGTATCGGACCGGGCGCCCGCCGCGATCACCGAATGATAGCGCTTGTCCATCAACAGGCGGGGCAGGGTGTCAGCGTTCAGCTCGACCCGCCAGCCGCCCGCCGGATCCGGCCGCACATGGACGTCCGGGACCACGGTCTGCGCCGGTTCGCCGCCGAACCCGGCGCCGGGGCGCGGCGTCAGCGCCTTCAGCTCGGCGATCATCTCGCTCAGGTCTTCGGCGTCCACGCCGCAGGCCTTGCGCAGGGCGGTCAGGTCGCGCCGCGCCAGCAGCTCCAGATTCTCCAGCAGGGCGCCCATCGCCGGATCGAAGCGGTTGCGCTCGATCAGTTGCAGCGTCAGGCATTCGGCGATCGATCGGGCCATCACCCCCGTCGGCTCGAAGCCGTGGCAGACGGCCAGGACCGCTTCCACGCGGGCGGCGTCCACGCCCAGCCGCTCGGCGATTTCGCCCAGATCGGCGCGCAGATAGCCGCCTTCGTCCGTGGCGTCGATCAGGGTCAGGGCGATGCCGTGATCGGCGGGCGACAGGCCCGCCGCCGAGGCCTGGGCCTGCAGATGCTCCCACAGGGTCAGATCGCGATGATCCGGGCGCTCGCGCTCCTCGCCGTCGGCCATGCCGCCGGGCCCGGCGCGGGACCAGTCGCTGAGGCCGGGCTGGGCGGCGGCGCCGTCCTCCTGGCGGTCGCTGACCCGTTCGCCGGGCGCGGCGTCGCCGTACAGGTCGTCCGAGGCGGCGTCGATATTCTGGGCGTGGGCGTCGGACCCTTCGACGAATCTCAGCTCCGCCTCGCCGCCGTCTCCGGGGGCGGCGTCGTTGGCGGCTTCCGGCGCAGCGTCGCCGCCGGCGTCGGCCTCGTCCCGTTGCAGCAGGGGATTGCGTTCCAGTTCGGCCTCGACGAAGGCCTCAAGCTCCAGGTTCGACAGTTGCAGCAGCTTGATCGCCTGCTGCAGCTGGGGCGTGATGACCAGCCCCTGCCCCTGTCTGACCTCCAGCCTCTGACCGATCACGTCGTTTCAACCCCGCATGCAGGCGCTGTTGGCCCGCTTCTTGCTGGGATCATGGCGCAGAGCCGTTAACGGGGGATGAGCGGGGCCTCGCCCCTTAGCCTGCGGCTCGGCTTCAGCCGTACATCTCGCCCAGATAGACGCGGCGCACCTCGGCGTCGGCGACGGCTTCGTCAGCCGTGCCCTCGAACAGCAGAGAGCCGGACGAGATGATCGAGACGCGGTCGATGATGTCCAGCGTCTCGCGCACATTGTGGTCGGTGATCAGCACGCCGATGCCCTGGCTCGACAGATAGCGGATCACCTGGCGGATATCGGCGATGGCCAGCGGGTCGATGCCCGCGAACGGCTCGTCCAGCAGCATGAAGCTGGGGCGCGCGGCCAGTGCGCGGGCGATCTCGACGCGGCGCCGCTCGCCGCCCGACAGGCCGGTGGCGGGGGCGTTGCGCAGGTGGTCGATGCGCAGTTCTTCCAGCAGGCGGGTGGTCTCGTCGCGAACGTCGGCGGCGGTCTTTTCGCGCAGTTCGACCACGGCCTTGACGTTCTGCTCGACCGTCATGCCGCGGAAGATGGAGGCTTCCTGCGCCAGATAGCCCAGGCCCATGCGCGCGCGCTGGTACATGGGCTGCTGGGTGATGTCTTCGTTGTCCAGCCAGATCGAGCCGCTGTCGGCGGGGATCAGGCCGGTGATCATGTAGAAGCAGGTCGTCTTGCCCGCCCCGTTGGGTCCCAGCAGGCCGCAGACCTCGCCGCGCTGGACGTTCAGCGAGACGTCGCGCACCACCTGCCGCTGGCCGAAGCTGCGGGCGATGTGCTCGACGCGCAGACCCCTCGGGCGCGCGTCCTCGACCGCCTGGGCCGTCGGTTCGACGACAGGGCCGTCCAGGTTCAGGGCGGAAAGTTCCTTGCGCGCCACGCCGCCTCAGTTCCCTTGCGGATAGAAGACGCCCTGGACGCGGCCGTTGGCGCCGCCGCCCTCGATGCGCGCCGTTTCGGTGCGGACGTTGTAGACGAGGCGGCTGCCGGTCAGCACGCTCTTGCCCTGGGTCAGGATCACGTCGCCGGTCACCACGACGTTGCCGTCGTTCAGGGTGTAGACGGCGCGGTCGCCCTTCATGCTCTGGTCCGGGGTGACGAAGTAGACGCCGCCGGTGGCCTCGATGCGGTTCAGGTCGCCATTGGACGTAAAGCCCCGGATCGCGTCGGCGCGCAGGCGGTTGCCGCCCTGCGTCACCTCGGCACGGCCGCGCAGCGAGAAGCCGTCGGGCGTATATTCCCCGCTGTCGGCGCCGTACTGCACCGGCTGACGGCTGGCGTCGGCGCGGTTCTGGGCCCCCGAAACGGCGGGCAGCATCAGGGCGGTCAGCAGGGCGGCGCCCGCGATCGTCAGCTTGGACTTGGACAGTTTCATCGGTCGGCTCCGGCGGGATTGATCGTCCCGGTTACCTTGTTTTCGCCCTGGCCGTTGAAGACGACCCTCTGGCCCTGATCATAGATCGCATAAGACGAAGCATCGATGCTTCCAAGGGGGCCGCGACCCTGCACCCCCTTGTCGCCGGTGACGACGCCGGTGTCGGTGTCCACCACGGCTTCGGGCGTGGTCAGCTCCCAGCCCGTGCCGCCATCGGAAATCTTCACGTTCGGGCCGATGACGACCTTGCGCTGGGCTTCCAGATAGGTCCCGCCGTCGGCGCTCAGTTCCGTCGTCTTGCGCGCGCCCAGGTTCAGCCTCAGCAGGGGGCCGACCAGGCGGAAATGGCCGGTCGCCGGGTCGCGCACCGCGCCCTGGGCGCCGATGACGAAGGAGCGTCCCTGCGCGTCCTGGCCGTGGAACATCGGATTGTCGAGACGGATCTCGCGGCTTTCGCTGGCCTTGCGCTCGACCCCCGACATGACGGTGCGGAACACGGTCCAGGTCAGGGCGCCGCCCGCCAGCATCAGGATGACGATAGGCAGGACGCGCCGATACAGTTTCACCCGCCGCGAGCGCGTGCGCCAGCGTTCGCCGGCGCGGGCGACGCGCGCTTCGTCGGCGCGCTTCTGCTCGTCCTGGGCGTGCTGTTCGCTCATCGGCGTTTCAGATCCGATCCTTCTAGGCGTGGGCGAAGATGTCGATCTCGTCCCAACCGGCCAGGTCGAGGCGCGAACGCACGGGCAGGAAGTCGAAGCAGGCCTGGGCCAGCTCCATGCGGCCTTCGCGGACCAGCATCTCGTTCAGCCGGTTCATGATGACGTGCAGGTAGAGAACGTCCGAGGCGGCGTAGTCCAGCTGCGCCTGGCTCAGTTGGGCCGCGCCCCAGTCCGAGCTCTGCTGCGCCTTGGACATGTCGACCCCGGCCAGTTCGCGCGACACGTCCTTCAGGCCGTGGCGGTCGGTATAGGTGCGCGCCAGCTTGGACGCGATCTTGGTGCAGTAGACCGGCCGCGTCTCGACGCCCAGATGCAGCTCGAACATGCCGATGTCGAAACGGCCGAAGTGGAAGATCTTCAGCACCTTCGGATCGGTCAGCAGCCGCTTCAGGTTGGGGCAGTCATAGTCGGGGCGGCTCAGGCGCACAACGTGGGCGTTTCCATCGCCGGACGACAACTGCACCACGCACAGCGGATCGCGGCGGAAGCGCAGGCCCATCGTCTCGGAATCGATCGCCACCTCGGGGCCCAGGTCCAGGCCGTCGGGCAGGTCGCCTTCGTGGAAATAAACCGTCATGCGCGCAAACTCGTCAGTCGTTCAGGCCGTAACATAGACGAACCGCGCGCTATCGCTAGGACGCAGGCTCGACCTTTGCTGTCGCGGCCATTGAAAGGAAGGGGAAGGGCCGGAATGACAAACGGCGCCGCATCCGATCGGATACAGCGCCGTCTGAGAAATGGTGCCCAGGAGAGGACTCGAACCTCCACGGCCGTTAAGCCACTGGCACCTGAAGCCAGCGCGTCTACCAATTCCGCCACCTGGGCCCGGTGGGTCGCCCCGCCGAGGGCCGGACTAATAGGGGGGACCCTCGGGGCGGTCAACAGGCTTTTTTCGCTTTCGTGAAAAAACTGCGCCGTTGACCAAAAGCTCCGGGAAATCCGCGCACTATCAGGCCAGCCAGACCATCATCCGCGTATCGGCGCTCTCGCCCCGCGCGCGGCTGAAGGCCGGGCGGGTCTCGCCGGTATACAGGAAGCCCGCCTTCTCCAGCACCCGGCCCGAGGCGGGGTTGTCGGCGAAGTGGCCCGCCATCAGGGCGCGACGCTTCCATCGCGTCGAGGCCCAGACCAGGGCGCCTTGCAGCGCCTCGGTCGCATAGCCGCGGCCCCAGAACTCGCGGCCGATCCAGTAGCCGGTCTCGGGCACGGCGTCGGCGTCATGGAACATGCCGACGACGCCCACGGGGCCGTGGTCCTCGTGCTCGATCAGGAAGGTGTTGGCTTTCTTCGGATCCTGGGACGCCACCTGCAGCACGAAGTCCTCGGCGTGGTCGACGCCGAAGGGGTGGGGCATCCGCTTGGTCATGCGGGCGATGTCGTGGTCATTGGCCAGGGCCGCGATCCGCGACACGTCCTGGGCGCCGGGGGCGCGCAGCAGCAGGCGCCGCGTCTCGACGACGGGAGAGGTTTCGATCACGCACATGGTTCGGCCTCGATGTCTTCGGCGCCGCCTCCTTGGAGGGCTCGGGCGGCTTTCGAGGCGGGGAAACGCAAACGGGGAGCCTGGTGATCCAGACTCCCCGCGGAATATTTTCCCTTGGTCCGGATCGGCTGCTGTCGAGAGCAACGCGATCCGGGGAAATACTGTCCTGGCTTCGCGTTACTCGGCGGCCATCGCCTGGGCGTCGTCGTTGGCCGGGAGAATCGACACGTAACAACGGCCGCCACGTTTGGTGGTGAACTGCACCGAGCCGGTCACAGTCGCAAACAGGGTGTGGTCGCGGCCCAGGCCGACGTTGGTGCCCGGGTGGAACTTGGTGCCGCGCTGACGCACGAGGATGTTGCCGGCCAGCACGTGCTCGCCGCCGAACTTCTTCACGCCAAGGCGCTTCGACTCTGAGTCGCGGCCGTTACGCGACGAACCGCCAGATTTCTTGTGAGCCATCTTGCTGCTCCTCTTCCTTGGCGCGCTACCGCCCGTTCGGGCTGCTTGAGCGCCTGTTTTTTAGCGCGCTACCGACCGTTGGGCCTACTTGAGCGCGCTGCTCAATCGGGACTGGCGCTGATCCAGCGCCGGTGAAAATCTTAGGCTTCGGCGCCTTCGGCGGCATCAGCCTTGGCGGCCTTCTTGGCCGGAGCCTTCTTGGCCTTCGGGGCCTCGGCTTCGACAGCCTCGACGCGCGGGGCCAGGCCGCGGGCGCGGGCGTTGATCTCAGCCTTGGTGATCAGCTCGACCTTGCCGTCCCACTTGGCCTTCTCGCCGGCGCCTTCGATGCCGGTGATGCGCAGGACCGATTCCATCTGACGATGGCCGTTCGTGCGGCGATAGCCCTGACGACGGATCTTCTTGAAGATCTTGATCTTCTCGCCCTTGCGGGTCTCGATCAGCGTGGCTGCGACAGCGGCGCCGTCGATCAGCGGAGCGCCGACCGTAACACCCTTGTCGCCGCCCAGCATGAGGACTTCACCGAAATTGACGGCAGCGCCAGCGTCGCCGTCGATCTTCTCGACAACAATCACATCGCCCGGTTGAACCCGGTACTGCTTTCCGCCGGTCTTGATCACCGCGTACATTAGGAAGCCTCAGCGTGAACGCAAAAATGGATGCGCCCGCCAGGAGACCCTGCGGGCGAAGAGCGGCGACATATACGGATGGTCACGGAAGAGTCAACGTGAAACGGACGCCCAAGGGGGCAAAACCCGCCTGAAACCGGTTCTGAGCCGACTCTGTGGCCGCGATGCATGAGGGATGCAAGCGCGGGGCGAGTCCGAAACCCTTATATAGGAGACGCGACGCGGCGCCGCGGACGAAGATTCTTCGCCGATTCTTCTCGACCGTTATAAAATAACACTCTAAGGGAGCGGCCATGTCCTCTCCCGATCTCGCCGAGCCGGTGCTGCTGTCGCTTCTGGGCGGCGGCTTCGTCGCGGCCTTCCTGCACGCGGCCCTGCCGACCCACTGGCTGCCGTTCGTCCTGGTCGGACGGGCGCAGCGCTGGAGCGTGGCGCGGGTGATGACGACCGTGGTGACAGCCGGACTGGCCCATATCGCATCCACGGCCCTGGTGGGATCGCTGATCGTGGCGGCGGGCCTGGCGTTGAACCGCTGGGTCGATGGCCTGCTGCCGCATCTTTCGGCGGGGCTGTTGTTCCTGTTCGGCGCCTTCTATCTGGCCAAGGCGTCGTTGAAGCGTACGGCCACGGCGGGCGGACCGGCGATGGATGCGGGCGAGGGGGCCGGGCCCGCCGTGTCCGACCGGGCGGCCTTTCTGGGGCTGGTGCTGATGATGGCGGTCACGCCGGGCGAAGTGCTTCTGCCCATCTATCTGTCCTCGGCGACCGAAGGCTTCTGGGCGCTGGGCCTTCTGACGCTGGTGTTTACCGCGGGGACGGTGCTGGGCATGACCCTGCTGGCGGCGCTGGCGACGGCGGGCTACTCTATCCTGCGGCTGGAGCGCTGGGCGCGTTATGAGGGCGCCATCCTGGGCGGGGCCCTGATCCTGATCGGCTTCCTGGTGCTGGCGCATCAGCACTGAGTTTCGATAGGTTATATATTTACATTCAATGACTTGTGTCCTGCGGGGCTTGACCTTGCCGCGCAGGAAGACCTAGCTGAGCGGACATGGCGCACGATCACGCACACGGCCATGACGGCCACGATCACTCCCACGGCCAAGGGCATGACCACGGTCATTCGCACAGCCACAGCCACGGCATCGGCGGTCATCATCACGGTCCGACCGACACCGGCGACTGGCGCTACGCCGTCGGCCTGATCGTCAACCTGGCCTTCGTCGCGGTTGAGTTCATAGCGGGCTTCATCGCCGACTCCACCGCCCTGATGGCGGATGCGGGGCACAATCTTTCAGACGTTCTCGGCCTGGCGATGGCGGGCGGCGCGGCCTGGCTGGCCCGGCGCGCGGCGGGGGCCAGGCGCACCTACGGCTATGGCAAGGCGACGGTGCTGGCGGCCCTGGGCAACGCCCTGCTGCTGATCTTCGCCTGCGGGGCCATCGCCTTCGAGGCGGTGCGTCGTCTGGCCGAGCCCGCGCCGGTGGCCTCGGGTATGATCATCGCCGTGGCGGGGATCGGCTTCATCATCAATCTGGGCACGGCCCTGATGTTCATGAAGGACCAGCACAAGGACCTGAACGTGCGCGGCGCCTATCTGCACATGATGGCCGACGCCGGGGTCTCGCTGGGCGTGGTCATCGCCGGCGTCGTCATCCTGTTCACCGGCTGGGCTATGATCGACGGCATCGTCAGCCTGATCATCGTCGCCGTCATCATGATCGGCACCTGGGGGCTGCTGAAGGATTCGGTCAATCTGGCGCTGGACGCCGCGCCCAACGGCCTCGACGTGGCCGAGATCCGCAGCGCGCTTCTGGCTCTGCCGGGGGTGACGGCGGTGCACGACCTGCACGTGTGGGGCCTGTCGACCACCGACGCCGCCCTGACCGCCCACCTGGTCCACGACCGCCCCGACCCCGACGCCCTTCTGGCCGAGGCGCAGGGGCTGGCGCGGGGCCGCTTCGACATCAGCCACACGACGCTGCAGCTGGAAACGGGCGTCCTGCCCGACTGTCCGACCTGCTGAGCCTGCTTTCCTCCCCATGCAATGGGGGGGCCACGAAGTGGTGGAGGGGCTTTGCGGCCGCGAAACCAAGCGGCCCCTCCGTCTCGTCGGCTGCGCCGCCGATCCACCTCCCCATTTCATGGGGAGGAGAGGGCGTCGAACGTCTTCCATTTCCGCCTTCGACGCGCCATCTAGCGCCCATGACCCAGAAGACACCCGTGACCGTCCTCACCGGCTACCTCGGCGCCGGCAAGACCACCCTGCTGAACCGCATCCTCACCGAGGACCACGGCAAGCGCTACGCCGTCATCGTCAATGAGTTCGGCGAGATCGGCATCGACAACGATCTGGTGGTCGGCGCCGACGAGGACGTGTTCGAGATGAACAACGGCTGCGTCTGCTGCACGGTGCGCGGCGACCTGATCCGCGTGGTCAACGGCCTGATGAAGCGCCAGCGCCCCGGCAAGCCCGCCTTCGACGCCATCATTGTCGAGACGACGGGCCTGGCCGATCCCGGCCCGGTGGCCCAGACCTTCTTCGTCGACGACGAGGTCAAGGCCAAGACCCAGCTGGACAGCGTGACGGCTCTGGTCGACGCCAAACACGTCATGGCGCGTCTGGATGACTCGAAAGAGGCGCGCGAGCAGGTCGCCTTCGCCGACCGCATCATACTGAACAAGATCGACCTGGTGGACGAGGCCGCTCTGGCCGAGGTCGAGGCCCGCCTGCGCGCGCTGAACCCGCTGGCCCCCATCGTCCGCGCCGAGCGCTCGAACGTGCCGCTGGATCAGGTGCTGGGCCTGCACGCCTTCGACCTAGACCGCATCCTCGAGGTCAAGCCGGACTTCGTGAACCCGCCCCACGGCGCCGAGGGCCACGTCCACGACGAACACTGCGGCCACGGGCACGACCATGACCACGTTCATGACGAGCACTGCGGTCATGACCATGACCACGATCATGCGCATGGCCCGCGCGGCCACGCCCACAATGACGACATCAAGGGCATCTCCCTGACGCTGGACCGTCCGCTGAACGGCCAGAAGTTCACCGCCTGGCTGGACAGGCTGCTGGGCGAGCAGGGCCAGAACATCCTGCGCGCCAAGGGCATCATCGACGTTCAGGGCGAGGATCGCCGCCTGGTCTTCCAGGCCGTGCACATGATCCTCGAAGGCGATCTTCAGCAGCCCTGGGGCGAGAAGGAACGCCGCTGGAGCCGGGCCGTCTTCATCGGCCGCGATCTGGACGAGGCCGCCCTGAAGGCCGGGTTCGAGGCCTGCGCCGCATGACCGGGCGGGTCGAGGCCAAGCTGATCTACGGCACGCCGGATTTCGAGATCGTGCAGCGCGGCGACTTCGTCCGCTGCGCCGTCTCCGGCGCCCCGATCCCGCTGGAAGCCCTCAACTACTGGAGCGTCGAGCTTCAGGAGGCCTATGCCTCCGGCGAACTGATGACGAAGCGCTGGGTCGAGACGCACAAGTAACATTGGCGTTCATAGTGAGTGTTGGCGAACCGTTACCCTGACCCGCTCATCCCCGCGGAGGCGGGGACCCAGTGAGAGCGCCAAACAGTCGGCCTCGTTGATCGAAGCGCCTTGAAGCCAAAGCACTGGGTCCCCGCCTCCGCGGGGATGAGCGGAAATGGGACCGCTCACCGCAGATCAAGCCCTCTCCCATCAGGAGAGGGTTTTGATCCACCGCGCCATCACCCGCGCCAGCGCCTTAGGCTGTTCCAGCGGGATCATGTGGCCGCTGTGCGTCACCGTCTCCAGCGTGGAGCCGGCGATTCCGCGATGCAGCTCTTCGGCCTCTTCTCGGCTGCGCAGCCGATCCGCGTCCGCCGCCACGATCAGCGTCGGCTGAACGATCTCCCCCAGCCGGTCCAGATCGCCTGCGCGCGCCATCGCCGACTGCCGGTGAAATACCTCGCCGCCCAGCCGCAGGCCCATGTCGCGCACCTGCGCGATCATCGCCTCGTCGTCCGCCAGATCGGGGTGCAGGGACGAGACGATGGCCGGGCGGCTCAACCCCTTGAAGGCCTTCGGCGGCGCCTTTAGCGAGGAGCGTCGCTGGCGGATCAACTCCTCCGTATCCCCCCGCGCCGAGGTGGCGATCAGGATCAGGGCCTCCACCCGCTCCGGCGCGATCCGCGCCAGCTCGCGCGCCACATAGCCGCCCATGGAGAAGCCCACGGCGACGAACCGTTCCGGCGTGTCGCTCAGAATGGCCGCCGCCATGCGCTCGATATCCTCGCCCCGGCTGAGGTCGGTGGCGACCAGCGGTCCGAACGGCGCCAGGTCGTCGGTCATGGCGTCCCACAGGGTCGCATCGGCCATGAAGCCGGGAATGAGCAGCAGGGTCATGCCATCCTCATAGACCCGCCACGCGACAGACGCGACGCAGGACGTTATGAGGCGCATCCGACTTCTCCTTCGCCCTGCGTGAGCCGACATGACGACCTTCTCCTTCGACGCCCAGGTCACCGCCGCCCTGTTCGACAAGACCGGCGCGATCTTCGCCCTGGGCGACGGATCGGTGCGGTTCGAGAGCGGCGCGCGCAGCGAGGTCCATGACGGCGCCGCCCTGTGCGCCTGCGTCCACCCCTCGGGCGAAGGGATCGTCACCGGCGGCGACGACGGCAAACTGGTCTGGAGCCGCGAGGGCGAGGCCGTCCTGTTGGCCCAGACCAAGGGCCAATGGATCGACGCCGTGGCCGCCTCGGCCGAGTCCGGCCTGATCGCCTTCTCCTCGGGCCGCACCTTGAGCGTGCTGGATAGCAAGGACGTCGCTTTCCGCCGCGACTTCCAGCATGAGCGCACCGTCTCGGGCGTGGCCTTCGACCCCAAGGGCCGCCGCATCGCCGCCTCGACCTATGGCGGCGCCTGGCTGTGGTACGCCCGCATCGAGCAGCAGCAGCCGACGAAGCTGGCCTGGGCCGGGTCGCACCTGGCGGTCGGCTTCTCGACCGACGGCGCCTTCGTCGTCACCTCCATGCAGGACAACCAGTTGCACGGCTGGCGCCTGAAGGATCAGAAGAACATGCGGATGGGCGGCTATCCGTCCAAGATCAAAAGCTTCGCCTTCATGGCCAAGGGCCAGCTTCTGGCCACCTCGGGCGCGCAGGGCGTGGTGCTGTGGCCCTTCGTCGGCGCCAACGGGCCGATGGGCCGCGAGGCGACCGAGATCGGCTATGACGAGACGACCCTGATCGCCCAGGTCGCCGCCGCTCCCGCTCACGGCCGTCTGGCGGCGGGGCTGGAAGACGGGCGCGTCTGGTGGGCCGATCCGGCCGGGCGCGGCCTGCAATTCATCAAGCAGGACAAGGGCGCCCCCATCACCGCCCTGGCCATGAGTTCCGGCGCCGCCCGCATCGCCTGGGCGGATGAGGACGGCCACGCCGGCGTGGCCTCCCTCTGATCGCGCTTGCGCTGAAGCTTGGCTGAGGCAGGATGACGGCATGACCCGCGCAAAGGGCCGCAGGCGGCGGCCGATCCTGACCCTGCTCGTGATCCTGGCCCTGTTCCCTCTGGCCGGGGTGGCGGTGCATCGCTTCCTCCCGCCTCTCGCCACGATCCTGATGATCAAGCAGGCCGCGGCCGGGCACGGCATGGACTATCGCTGGCGCTCGCTGGACCGCATCTCGCCGCGTCTGGTCGAGGCGGTGATCGCCGCCGAGGACGCCCGGTTCTGCCAGCACCACGGCTTCGATGTCGAGGCCATTCAGAAGGCGCTGGAGGCCAACGAACGCGCCGAACAGCGCGGCTCGGGCAAGGTTCGCGGCGGCTCGACCATCAGCCAGCAGACCGCCAAGAACGTCTTCCTGTGGCCCGGCCGCGACTGGGTCCGCAAGGGGCTGGAGGCGGGCTACACCGGCCTGATCGAGATCGGCTGGGGCAAGCGACGGATCATGGAGATGTATCTGAACGTCGCCGAATGGGCGCCCGGCGTCTACGGCGCCGAGGCCGCCTCGCGCCACTGGTTCGACAAGAGCGCCGACAAGCTGACGGCCGCCGAGGCTGCGCGTCTGGCCGCCATCCTGCCCAGCCCGCGCCGCTACAAGGCGGCCGATTCCGGCCCCTACGTCCGCCGCCGCGCCGCCCGCATCCAGGCGGCCATGGGCACGGTGCGCCAACAGGGTCTGGACGCCTGCGTCGACCGCCGCTGAAGCCCGCCGTTTCGCAACCCGCCGTTAACCGTGAACTTGGGGCCAAGCCTTAACGGACCCGCGTCATGTTAAGGCGGACTGCGGGCCTGGGCGTCTGCGCGCGAGACGGGATTTCATGGTGAAACACGGTCTGAAACGAGCCGGACGGGGGCTAAGCCTCTTCGTCCGCCGCCTGATGCGCCAGACCCAGGGCAACGTCGCCCTGATGTTCGCCATCGCCCTGCCGATCCTGATGATGATCACCCTGGGCGCCGTCGACCTGCATCAGGCGTCCAAGGTGAAGGCCGAGCTTCAGGACGCGCTGGACGCCGCCGCCCTGGCCGCGGCCCGTTCGATCTACGCTGACGACGCCAACATCAACCGGGTCGGCATGGCCGCGCTGAAGGCCAATATGCCCCGCTATTTCCAGGCGGGATCGGCGGATACGGCGAACTTCGTCCTGAGCAACAACCGCGTCACCGGCGAGGCGCGCGTCAATGTGAAGGTGCTGGTCGCCAACATCTTCCTGCCGCCCTACGGCAAGCTTCTGGACGACTACCTGCCGGTCGGCAGCCGGTCTGAAGTGCTGCGCGCCTCGCGCAACGTCGAGGTGGCGATGGCGCTGGACATCACCGGGTCGATGGACAACTGCACGCGCAACTGCCCGCCCACGTCCAAGCTTCAGGACCTGCAGGCGGCGGCCAAGGATCTGATCGACATCGTGGTCCAGGACCAGCAGACGCCTTTCTACTCCAAGGTGGCGCTCGTCCCGTATGCGGCGGGGGTGAACGTCGGGTCGCTGGCGGCCCAGGCGCGCGGGCCGCTGGACAGCACGACCCGTTCCGTCACGGCAGCATCGTGGGTGAGCGGGACGGTGCGCACGATCACGAGCATTTCGCGGGCCTCGCCGACGACCATCACCTCCAACGGCCACGGCTTCGTCACCGGCGACCGGGTGGTGCTGTGGAACGTCCAGGACATCCCCGGCCTGAACGGCGTTCCCTATGAGGTGGTGAGGATTTCCACCAATCAGTTCCAGCTCAGGACGCTGTCGGCGTCCGGCGCGGCTTCCAGCTATCAGGGCTCGTCCGTCAGCACGACGAAATCGGCCTATGTCGCCAAATGCGTGCGCAACGACTGCGGTCTGACAGTCACGGCCGCGAGCCACGGCCTGTCGGTGAACGACCATGTCCGTTTGACCGGCATGGGCGGCCTGACCCAGTTGAACGACGCAGGGTTCCGCGTGGCCAGCGTCATCGGATCGCAGGTGATCCTAGATACGACGCGCAGCCTGGGCCTGGCCGGGACGGCCAAGGGCGGCGTCTCCTATTCCAGCGGCGGTCAACTGATGAACGGCCGCGACGGCGCCCAGTGGCGCGTCTTCCCGACGGCCGACGGCTACGTCAACGTGCTGCCTTCCAGCACCTGCGTCAGCGAGCGCGTCGGGGCTGAACGTTACACAGAGGCGCGGCCGTCCACCGCCTATGTCGGCCGCAGCTATCTGGACACATCCAACGCCTGTCCCAGCGCCGCCATCACTCCGCTGACGGCCAGCGCCAGCACCCTGAAGACCAAGATCGACCAGATGCGCGGCGGCGGCTCGACCGCGGGCCAGATCGGCATCGCCTGGGCCTGGTATATGCTGTCGCCCAACTTCGCCTCCCTGTTCGACGGGGCGGGCAAGCCGGGCGCCTATGCGCCGACGGAGACGCTGAAGGTCGCCATCCTGATGACCGACGGCGAGTTCAACACCCCCTTCCGCGACGGGGTCATCGGACTGGACGCGGGATCAGGCAGCGGCGCCCTGAACACCCACATCAATCTGAACTCCTCCAACGGCGACCCCTTCGCCCAGTCGGTCGAACTGTGCCGGGCGATGCACGCCCGGGGCGTGGTCGTCTATACGGTCGGCTTCGACCTGGGTAGCGACACCGGCAAGCCGAACGTCATCGACAGCGCCCTGGACGTGATGGAGGCCTGCGCCACGAACAAGAACACCCACTTCTTCCAGGCCAACAGCGGCGCCGATCTGAAGGAAGCCTTTCGCGCCATCGGCCGCGACATCACCCGCCTGCGCATCGCGCGCTAGGGCAGGGCCTCGCCAGGCGGCGGCGGGCTGAAAAAAAGGGCCGGCGGATCGCTCCGTCGGCCCTTCGTCGTTTTAATCGTCCGCCTCGTCAGATCAGGCGGATCTCCTTCAGCCGCTCGGTCAGGAAGTCCTCGGCCAGGATGGTCTTGCCCGCATAGCGGTCCGGGTTCTCCGCCGTGATCGTCGACGGCAGGGTCTCGATCGGGAAATCCGGGTTGAAGTGCAGGAAGAAGGGCGTTGAATAGCGGGCGAAGCCGCGACGCTCGGGCGCCGGATTGACCACGCGGTGCGTCGTCGACGGCAGGACGTGGTTGACCAGCCGCTGCAGCATGTCGCCGATGTTGACGACCAGCGCCCCCGGCGGCGGCGCGATGTCCAGCCATTCGCCGTCCGAGTCCTTCAGCTGCAGTCCGGCCTCTTCGGCGCCCAGCAGCAGGGTGATGACGTTGATGTCCTCATGGGCGCCCGCGCGCACGCCCTCGGCGTCGGCCGGGATCGGGGGATAGTGCAGCAGGCGCAGCACGCTGTTGCCCAGCTGGACCTTGTCCTCGAAATAGGCGTCGTCCAGCTTCAGATAGCGGGCGATGGCCTTCAGGATGCGGCGGCCCAGCGTGTCCAGACCGTCGTAGAGGCCATAGACGTGCTGCTGGAAGCCCTCGACCTCGGTCGGCCAGACGTTGTCGCGCATGTATTTGCGATAGGGGTGACCTTCCGGCAGTTCGCGGCCGGTGTGCCAGAATTCCTTCAGGTCGACCGCCTTGGCGCCCTTGGCCGCCTCGACGCCGAAGGGGGTCAGGCCGCGCGCCCCGCCCGTGCCGGGCTGGTGGTACTGACGCTTCACGTCTTCGGGCAGGGCGAAGAAGGCCTTGGCGTCGCCCACGGCGGCGTCGATCAACCCCTGGTCCAGGCCGTGGTCGGCGATGACGGCGAAGCCGTAGCGGGCGAAGGACGCGCCCAGGGCGTCCGAAAAGCCCTGAAAGTCGGCGTCATAGTCCTTCATCGACACCGGGACGATGGCGCGGGTCTTGGCCTGATCTTCGGCGGAGACGGCGGTGAGGGAAGAGGTCACTGTGAAATCAGCCTCTGTGATGATGAATATGGCGGCCCTCATACGCCCAATGGGCGCGAAAGGGCAGATGGGACGACCGGCCCCTTTGCCTCAGGGTCAGTCCTGCGGGATCACCGCGCGGATGACGCGCGCCGAGGACGGGCGTCCGGCGATGCCCCGGCGCGGATCGACCACGACGCGCAGGTCGCCGCCGGAATAGGTCACTGACGAGCGCTGCCCCTCGACAATGGTGATGCTGCGCAGCCGGTCCAGGAAGGGGCGGGCGCTGGGCGAGCGGGCGATGCGGACCACGGCGTCGGTGGTGACGATCAGGGCCTCGATGCACAGGGCCTCGGATTCCTGACCGTCCAGATTGATGCGCACCAGCCGCCCCATGGCCTCGGAGACCAGGCCGCTGCGGCGCGCCATCAGGTTGAACATCTGCACCGGCCCCAGCGACGGCGGGGCCAGGCTGACCGGCGGCCCGGCCAGCGAGACCGGAGAACCGCCGGGCGTGCGCGTCGTATAGACGGTGATGCCCCCGCCGGTGGTGACGCGCAGCACCTGATCGCCGGCGTCGTTGCGATAGATGGTGTCGCCGCGCGGCGCCGAGGACGGACGCAGGGCCCAGGTCTCGGTCGAACGCTCGAACCGCAGCAGGGTCAGCGACCCGGCCTGATCCAGCACAAAGGCCTGCCCCGCCTCCGAGACGTAGCGTCCGGGCTGCGGGGTGGTGCGGATGACCGACTGGTCGCGGATCGCCCGGCTCTGCTCGGCCTGGGCGTTGGAACGGGTCTGGGCCTGCGCCTCGGCCGCTGCCATCCCGCAGGCCAGGGCGATGGCCAGTCCGGCCGTCGCCCCGCTGCGGCGCCAGGCGCGTGCGCGGACGCGCCCCGCGACACGATGCGTCGCGAGGAGGACGGCAGGCGGATTCTCCGCCACGGCTTGGACCGCAGACCTCATGCTTTCAGAGGTGATATGCGCGAACGGCGGATTTTGGGCGAACGCGGCTTATCCAACCAGGTACTGCCCGCCGTTGAGCGACAGGGTGCAGCCTGTGACATATCCGGCACGCTCGCCCGACAGCCAGGACACCATGTCGGCGATCTCCTCGCCCTTGCCCAGTCGACCGACCGGAATCTGGGCCACGATGGCGTCCAGCACCTTCTGGTCCATCGCCCCGACCATTTCGGTGTCGATATAGCCCGGCGCGATGCAGTTGACGGTCACGCCCTTGCGCGCATTCTCCAGCGCCAGCGCCTTGGTGAAGCCGATCATCCCGGCCTTGGCGGCGGAATAGTTGGTCTGGCCGATCTGACCCTTCTGGCCGTTGATCGAAGAGATGTTGACGATGCGGCCGAAGCCCCGGTCGCGCATCCCGTTGATCACCTGGCGCGTCATGTTGAACACGCTGTCCATGTTGACGCGGATCACGTCGGACCACTGATCGGCGCTCATCTTGTGGAAGAAGCCGTCGCGGGTGATGCCGGCGTTGTTGACCAGCACGTCGATGGGCCCCAGCTGCGCCTCGACCTCCTGAACGGCGCGGGCGCAGTCGTCGAACGAGCCGACGTTGCCCTTCACCACCATGACGCCCAGTTCGCGGGCGGTGGCCTCTGCGGCCTCGGTGTTGCCGGAATAGCCGGCCGCGACCTGAAACCCGTCTTCCTTCAGTCGCTGAACAATCGCCTTGCCGATGCCCCGGGTGCCCCCGGTGACGAATGCGGTACGCGTCATGACGTCTCCCTGTCCTGTGCGGCGGCCGTCGTGCTCGCGACGCCGTCCGCCTCCCTTGGACGCCAGCCTTAGCGCGCCGCGCGTCGAACGAGAAGACGGGGTTACGCCGTCGCTGCCATGCGGCCCATGTCGATGACGAAGCGGTAGCGCACGTCCGACCGCTCCATCCGTTCATAAGCCTGGTTGATCTGGTCGGGCGCGATCACTTCAATATCGCACACGATCCCGTGTTCGCCGCAGAAGTCGAGCATCTCCTGCGTCTCGCGAATCCCGCCGATCAGCGAGCCGGCGATGCGGCGCCGCCGCCACAGCAGGGGCATGGCGAAGACCGGCAGCCCCTCCGTCGTCAGCCCCAGCATGACCATGGTCCCGTCGCGCGCCAGCAGATTGACGTGGCTGGCGATCTCATGCGTGGCTGAAACGGTGTTGATGATCAGGTCGAACTGCTCGGCCGCCGCCTTCATGGCGTCTGCGTCCGAGTTGATCAGGAAGTGTCGGGCGCCCATCCGCTCGGCGTCGGCCTTCTTGCGGTCCGAGGTCGACAGCACCGTCACCTCGGCGCCCAGTGCGGCGGCCAGTTTGACCGCCATATGGCCCAGCCCGCCCAGGCCGATCACCGCCACCTTCGAACCCGGCCCCACGCCCCAGGTCTTCAGCGGCGACCAGGTGGTCACGCCCGCGCACAGCAACGGCGCCGCGGCATCCAGCGGCAGGCTGTCGGGTATCTTCAGCACGAAGGCCTGGTCCACCGTGATGCGGTCGGAATAGCCGCCCTGGGTGATGGTCTGGCCGACGGCCGCGCCCTTCGGATCGCGCGAGCCGTAGGTCTGGGTCATGCCCGGCTCGCAGTACTGCTCCAGCCCCTCGCGGCAGGCTGAACAGGTCCGGCAGCTGTCGACCATGCAGCCGACGCCGACCCGGTCGCCTTCCTTGAAGCGCGTGACGTTGGCGCCGACCGCCGTCACCACCCCGGCGATCTCATGGCCCGGCACGATGGGATAGCGCGTCCCGCCCAGGTCGTTCTTCGCCACATGCAGGTCCGAGTGGCAGACGCCGCAGTATTTGATCTGGATCGCCACGTCGTCCGGCCCCGGATCGCGGCGCTCGAAACTGTAGGGGCTCAGCGGCTGGTCGGCGGCGGTCGCGGCGAAGGCGAGTGTGGCGATGGGCATGGATTCAGTCCTTCAGCTTGGCGATCAGCGCCTGGGCCGCCGCCGGGTTCCGCACCTTGGCCCCCGAGATGAAGTAGGCGAAGACATCGCCCCGCCCGGCCCAGTCGCGCGCCTGCGCCGCCACCGTGTCCAGTTCATCAGACGTCATGCCCGTCGGTTCGTCCTCGCGGCTGGACATCAGCCGGGCGTAGGTAAAGTCCGCCGTCGCCTCGTCGATCTGCGGCCAGGTCGGCTCCTCGTCGTCGACCGCATAGACGATGGCCGCGCCATACTTCCTCGCCAGATCATAGAACTGCTCTGTGGCGAAGGTCGGGTTGCGCACCTCCAGCGCGTGGCGCAGCCGCACGCCGTCCTTCTCCTTCGGCAACAGCTTCAGAAAGCCCTCGAAGTCCTCGGGATCGAACTTCTTGGTCCCCATGAACTGCCAGTTGATCGGCCCCAGCTTGTCGCCCAGCACCGTCAGCCCCTGCGACAGGAACCGCTCAAAGCTCTCGGCGCCGTCCGACAGCACCTTTCGATTGGTGCAGTACCGGCTGGCCTTGACCGAAAAGACGAAGCCGTCCGGCGTCTCGTCGCGCCACTTCGCCCAGCTGTCGGGCTTGAAGGTCGAATAATAGGTGCCGTTGATCTCGATCGAGGTCAGCGCCCGACTGGCGAACTCCAGCTCCCGCTTCTGCACCAGCCCCTGCGGATAAAAGACCCCCCGCCACGGCTCGAACGTCCAGCCGCCGACGCCGATATGGATGGATCCTGTCATGCCTGCGCCTCCTGATGCAGGCCGCTTGATCGCAGAAATCAGCGGCGACGGCTACGGGAAGCGGATGGCGTGAAGATCTGAAAGAAGGTGGGAAGTTGACTTACGGCCGCTCGGGTCTCAGCAGAAACTGGAAGGGCCATACGCCTCGTCGTGAACGCCCGCACTTGGGGCAATCGGCTGAGGGCAGATAACCAACTTCGTAGCCAGTGCGCTCTCGGCTATCGACGCCTAACCCACATCTAGGACAGCGCATACCTAACGCTGCTCCCAAGAGGGTGCCGGCTACCAGAGCCACGCTCATCCCCGCAATGTGGCTAATGCTCCAGACGGCGAGCGACGCCAGCACTGCTGCCATACCGCCGAACCAGTAGATGGCAGTCCTATAGTGGCGTCTCATGGGCTCCCCGCTTATCTAGGCGCTCCCCGTTTAGCGGAAGTGACCAATGTCTGCGATGGGTGGGAAGCGGACGCTCGCTAATCTCTTAGGCTCATTGCGTTGTTTTTAGCTCTTTAAAGCGGCGTAACACGCGTTGAGTATCGGGGGCGGCATCAACAAGGATGACGAAGTCCCATGGTGCCGAGGCATCTTCGGGGCGGCCAAGCATAGTCACGCCAAGGCCGTTCTGCACGACTGGAAAGCCAGGGAACTCACCATAGCTATCCACGGCAGGATGTAGGTTTCCGCGCGCGCAATTCGAGAAATACTCGCGTGGAATGACAATCCTTTCCGGTGCGTCACGCCCCCAGAATGACTGAGTTCGGCGGATCACCATTGTGACGTCGCCATAACGACCTTCGGGCTGTTGCAAGTCTTCGATCACCCCTCGGAACAACACTGTCGCTCGAAGTAGAAAATGATCTTCGTACTCCTGCCATCGCTCACGATAGTCGGGTGGCGGCATGCATGCGGAGGCGGCAGCGGGCGCGGCCACGAAACCTAGGCAGAACAGTGCTGTTAGAAATGTCCGCATCACAACCTCCTTACCCAAAGGATCGCTGGGCGCATCAGCAACGTCAATGTCCGCAATGGGTCGTGAACCGAAGTTCGCTTAAGGGTGGTTAGCGGACCTCTCTCATGCAAATCTGGAGCCATGTGGACAGTTCACTACACACCAGAAGAAGTGGCTCGGTACTTTCGAGAATTCATCGAAGGCACTGGCGGCGAGTGGGATTGGGATGACTTCGCAAGCGTCACGATCAAGGACCAGGCTCTTGAAAGCATCCGCCAGCGGGCTACTCGAACTGAGCCATTGCAGGCGGACATTGAGCATCTTCGGAAACTATTGGCAGAAGCTGAAACCCTGTACGCTAAGCCATCTAATGTCCGCTGAGGGTCGTGAAGCGAAGTCCGCCTCAATCCAGCTCCCGGACATTGAGCGTACCGGCCAAACGGCCGACCCCCGCCTCAGCCTGAAACGCAATCTCTCGCTCCGCCGAAGACCACCGCGCGCGGGTTGGGCGGGCGCAGGCGGGCCAGCACGTCGCGGCGGCTGGGCGGTCGGCCCCAGCGGGTGAAGTCCAGACCGTAGCGCCTCAGCGTCGCCTCATGGGGCAGCCACAGCGAATGACGCGACAGCCAGGCCGCGCGCGGCGTCGTCTCGCCGGGAATGGTCACCTGTGTCTGAATGTCCGACAGGCCGATCTGGGCGGCGGCGCACGCCAGAATGCCGGGATCCACGCCCCGCGCGGCGTAAAGGGCGCGCAGCCGCCGGGCGCCCCGGGCGATCTCTTCAGGCACGGGCGCGTTCAGCTTTTGATAGTTGGCCTCGATCACCGGCGATGAGTGGTGGAAGCTGACGAAGCCCGCCCGCTCTATGGCGCGCGTCGCGCCGGCGGCGAAGACGGCGTTGGCGCAGGCGGACGTGCACTGCCCCCGCACCGTCACCGGCAGGCGCCGCGCCAGGATGACCTCGGCCGCATCCAGCGCGGCGTTTTCATCGCCGCCGCCGCTGTCGATCACCAGCCCCTCGACGCTTTCGTCCGACAGGGCCTGGGCCAGGGCCGCGCCCGAGGCCGGGTTCAGGGCGCCGCGAAACACCACCCTCGGTCCCTCGCGCGACAGCAGCCACTGGGGCCGCGCCGGAGCGGCGGACATGGGCGTTGGGGCGGATGCGGGCGCCGCCGCCGTCTGGGGCGCGGCTGCGGCGATCAGGGCGAAGGTCACGGCGGCGATGAACGACACGGGCCCTCCGGCGCCTTCGTCCCTGCGGGACCGCCACCATGCGCCCGCCGCCCGGCCCATGTCCAAAACAATCGTCAGCATGATCGACGACATGCGCCGTGAGCGCGTCCGCCTGAACTACGAAGCCGCCGTCATCAACCAGCGCTGGCTTCTGGCCGATGAACTGGACAAGCTGATCGCCGCCAATGAATGCGGTCAGGCGACCGATCTGGCCCAGCGCGCCGGTTATCGCGACATCCGCGAAGGCGTCGCCAAGGCCTGTCAGGCCAGGGCCGGGGCCAGCTCCTAAGGCTTCATCGCCGATTTGAACGCCAGAGCGTGGCGGTTCGCCGCCTGCGGGGCTATAGCGCCAGCCTGACCGGAGTGCTGTGCGCGTGTTCGAACTGACGCCTGAAATCATCGCCCTGTTGGGCGTCGCGTCGGTGATCGCCGGCTTCATCGACGCCATCGCCGGGGGCGGGGGGCTGATCTCGCTGCCGGCCCTGCTGTCGGTGGGGCTGAACCCGGTCGCCGCCATCGCCACCAACAAGGTTCAGGGCAGCGTCGGCACGGCCAGCGCCCTGTGGAATTTCTGGCGCAAGGGCCGGGTGGATTTCCGTCTGATCCGCTGGCCGTTGGCGCTGGTGGCGGTCGGGGCGGGGCTGGGCGCCTTCGCGGTGACCCTGGTGGATACGCGCTGGCTGATGGTGCTGCTGCCGGTGCTTCTGGTTGGCATCGCCCTTTATTTCCTGCTCGGACCCAAGGCGGCGGACGAGGACGCCCACGCCCGGCTGACGCCGCTGGCCTACGCCTTTGTGGCGGGCGGGATCGGCTTTTACGACGGTTTCTTCGGGCCGGGGACGGGGTCGTTCTTCGCGCTGAGCCTCGTCATGCTGCTGGGCATGGGGCTGACGCGGGCGACGGCGCATACCAAGGCGCTGAACCTGATGAGCAACGTCGTCGGCATCGTCGTCCTGGCCGTCGGGGGCCATGTGGTCTGGGTGCTGGCCGGGATCATGGCGGTGGGCCAGTTCATCGGCGGGCGGATGGGCTCCCACGCGGCCATGCGTTTTGGCCCGCGCCTGATCCGGCCGCTGCTGGTGGTGATCTCCCTGGCCATGACGGCGCGGCTGCTGTCGGACCCCGCCAATCCGCTGCGGGCCATGATCGCGGGCTGGCTGGGTCTTTAATAGGCGCAGTCGCGATAGACGCGGCTGATGTCGCCGCCCCATTCGCCGTTGTACAGCTCCAGCAGGCGATCGGCCGAGGTCACGCCGCTGTCGGCGATATCTTCCAGTTCGGTGATGTAGCCGCGCTCGTCCACCATGCCGCCAGAGAACCGAGCCCGGTTCTTCAGTCCCTGTTTGGCGATGTTGACCATGTCGACGGCGATGTCGCGCACGCTGCGGCCGCCGACTTCGGCCTTCAGGCCCAGTCGCGTCACGTCGCGGCGCAGGCGCTCGTGGTCGGCGATGTCCCAGTCCTTGCACAGGTCCCAGGCCGCCGCCAGCGACGGCGCGTCGTACAGGATCCCGGCCCACAGGGCGGGCAGGGCGCAGATGCGGCTCCACGGCCCGCCGTCGGCGCCGCGCATCTCCAGATACTGTTTCAGCCGCACTTCGGGGAACAGGGTGGTCAGGTGGTCGGCCCAGTCCTGAACTGTGGCCCGGTCGCCGGGCAGGGCGTCCAGCTTTCCGTCCATGAAGGCGCGGAACGACTGGCCCGATAGGTCGACATAGGTCTCGCCGCGCTTGGCGAAATACATCGGCGCGTCCAGCGCATAGTCGGCGTAGCGCTCATAGCCGAAGCCGTCCTCGAACACGAAGTCCAGCATGCCGGTGCGGTCCGGGTCGGTGTCGGTCCAGACGTTGGCGCGCGCCGACAGGAAGCCGTTCGGCTTGCCATCGGTAAAGGGGCTGTTGGCGAACAGGGCGGTGGCGATGGGCTGCAGCGCCAGCGACGTGCGGAACTTCATCACCATGTCGGCTTCGGAATCGAAGTCGAGGTTGGCCTGAATGGTGCAGGTGCGCAGCATCATATCCAGACCCAGTCCGCCCTTCTTGGGCATATAGGCGCGCATGATGTCATAGCGGCCCTTGGGCATGACGGGGATGTCCTCGCGTCGCCACATCGGGTCGAAGCCGAGGCCGAGGAAGCCCAGGTTCAGCTGATCCGCGACCTGTTTGACCTCCATCAGGTGCTGGCCGGTCTCATTGCAGATGTCGTGGATGTTCTTCAGCGGGGCGCCCGACAGTTCGAACTGTCCGCCCGGCTCCAGACTGATGGAGGCGCTGAAACCCTCGGCGTTCCTGCGCTCCAGGGCGATGACGTGATCGCCCTCCAGCACCGGCGTCCAGCCGAAGCGCGTCAGTCCGTCCAGCATGGCCTTGATGCCGCCAGGGCCGTCATAGGCCGGGCGGCGCAGGGTCGATTTGTCGAAGCCGAACTTCTCGTGCTCGGCGCCGATGCGCCATTGATCGCGGGGCTTTTCGCCCTTCGACATGGCGTGGATCAGCTGGTCTCTGGAAAGGGGCGCCGTGTCGGACATCTGTAACCTCTGCTGTCGCGGCTAGATGGGCCAGCCAGCGGCCGGGCTCAAGGGGGCGGCGGAAACTTCTAGCGTTCCCAGTCGCCGACCGCCGCCTGCCACAGCGTCATGGCGGCGATGGCGGCGGTGTCGGCCCGCAGGATGCGCGGCCCCAGCGATACGGCGGTGGTGAAGGGCGCGGACCGCAGCCGCTCGCCTTCCTCGGGCGAGAACCCGCCCTCCGGCCCGATCAGTATGGCCCATTTGCCGTCGCCGGCGGCGGTCAGCGCCGACACCGCCGGCGCGCCGCCCGTCTCGTCGCAGAACATCAGCCGACGTCCCGTTTCCCAGCCGTCCAGCAGGGCGTCCAGCTTCACCGGATCATCCACCGCCGGCACGTCCAGACGGCCCGTCTGCTCGGCGGCCTCCTCGGCGATGGCGTCCAGCCGGTCCAGCCGTAGGCGGTCGGCGTTGGTGCGCTGGGTCAGCGCCAGCCGCACCCGCTTGGCGCCCAGTTCGGCGGCCTTCTCGACGATGGTTTCGACGCGGGCCTTCTTCACCACGGCGACGATCAGCTCCAGATCGGGGCCATAGGCCTGCGGCCGCATCTGCTCCTCGGCGCGCAGGATGACGCCCTTCTTCAGCACCTCGGCGACGCTGACGCGCCACTCCCCGTCGCGGCCGTTGAAGACCAACAGCTCGTCGCCCGCCTTCAACCGCATCACCTGCGTCAGATAGCGCGACTGGTCGAGCGTGGGCGCCACGGCGGCGCCGGGGGCGAGGTCGCCCTGAACATGAAGACGGATCATGGCGTCTGCATATCGCGCTTTCATGATGACGACCAACCTCTGCGAGCCGGGGAACGCGGCCGTTCCGCCCGCGTTCGTCTGTCATGCTCACAACCTTGGCCGTTGCGGCGCGCGATCGAAAACGTCTGGCCGAGATTTCCGGCGTCGCCGCCCGCTTCGGGCTTGAGGCCGTGCTGCTGCGCCTCGGCCTCGGCGGCGGGGGCGCGGACGAGACGGACGGGCCTGAGCCCCTGCCGCGCCGCACCCGTCAGGCGCTGGAGGCGCTGGGCCCCACCTTCGTCAAGCTGGGCCAGATCCTGTCCACCCGCTCGGACCTGCTGCCCGCCGACTGGATCATCGAGTTCGAACAGCTTCAGAGCGCCGGTCCCACCCTGGATTTCGAAACGCTGCGGCCCGAGGTGGAGGCGGCGCTGGGCGGGCCGCCTGAGCAGGTCTTCGCCCGTTTCGACGCGGCGCCGCTGGCCGCCGCCTCCATCGCCCAGGTGCATCGCGCCGCCCTGCACGACGGGACGGAGGTGGTGGTCAAGATTCGCCGCCCCGGCGTGCGCCCGCGCGTCGAGGCCGACCTGCGCCTGATCGCCGAACTGGCCCGCCGCGCCGAACAGTCCAGCGCCGAGATCGCCCGTTATCGCCCGCGCGCCCTGATCGCCCAGCTGACCGAGGCCATGCTGGACGAGCTGGACTTCACGACGGAGGGCCGCAACGTCGACCGCTTCGCCGCCGACTTCGCCAAAAACCGCGATGTGGTCATCCCGACGGTCTATTGGGAACACACGACCGACAGCGTGCTGGTGCAGGACTATCTCGACGGCGTGGCGCCCGTGGACGCCGCACGGCTGAGGGCGGCGGGCGTCGACCCGCACCGGCTGGCCCGCGTCGGCGCCGAGGCGGTGCTGGACATGGTGCTGGTCAACGGGCGCTTTCACGCCGATCCCCACCCCGGCAACCTGCGCGGCCTGCCCGGCGACCGGGTGGGGCTGCTGGACTTCGGCATGGTCGGGACCGTCACCCCGCGCCGCCGCGCCGAACTGATCAGCTTCGTCCAGTCGCTGGCCGCCGGCGACGGCGCGCGCATGGCCGAGGTGCTGGCCGACTGGACCGAGGGGACGGACGTCTCGCGCACCAGTCTGACCGCCGGGGCCGAGCGGCTGATCGCCCGCCATGGTCAGGGCGCGGTGGACCTGCCCGCCATCGTCGCCGATCTGATGGGGCTGATGCGTCAGGAGCGGGTGGCCGCTCCGCCGGATCTGGTGCTGATTCTCAAGGCGCTGGTGACCATCGAGGGGGTGCTGTCGCGCGTCGATCCCGACTTCGATCTGGTCCAGACGATGAAGGGCGCCTGGAGCCGCGCCCTCTTCTCCAGCCGCAGCCCCGAGGCCCTGCGCAACCGTCTGATCGGCGCCCTGCTGGACCTGTCGGCGGCCAGCGACGACCTGCCTCGCCTGCTGCGCGCCGCCTCGCGCCGCCTGACGGCCGACCCTGTCGCCAGCCCGGCGCCGGATAAGCAAACCGCCCGGTCGATCGTCTCGGCCGGGCGGTGGGTCGCCGCATCGATTGTCATTTCAGGCGCCCTGATCGCGGGCGCTCTGCTGCTGCGCTGACTACAGCGTCCGCGCGATCAGCAGCTTCATGATCTCGTTGGTGCCGCCGTAGATGCGCTGGACGCGGGCGTCCTTGTACAGCTGGGCGATCGGATATTCGGTCATGTATCCATAGCCGCCGAAGAGCTGCAGCATCTCGTCGATGGTCTCGCCCTGGATGTCCGTCACCCAGTATTTGGCCATCGAGGCCGTGGCGGCGTCCAGCTGACCCTTCAGGTGCAGGCCGATGCAGTGGTCGACGAAGACCTTGGCGATGGTCAGCTTGGTCTTGATCTCGGCCAGCTTGAACTGGGTGTTCTGGAAGTCGATGACCCGCTTGCCGAAGGCCTTGCGTTCCTTGACGTAGGCCAGCGTCGCCTCCAGACCGCGCTCGGCGGCGGCCACGCCCTGGACGGCGATGTTCAGCCGTTCCTGCGGCAGCTGCTGCATCAGCTGGACGAAGCCCTGTCCCTCGGTGTCGCCGATGACGTTCTCCAGCGGGACCTTCACATCGTTGAAGAACAGCTCGGAGGTGTCGTTCGCCTCCATGCCGATCTTGTGCAGATTGCGGCCGCGCTCGAAGCCCTCTGAGCCATCGGTTTCGAGGCAGATCAGGCTGGTGCCCTTGGCGCCCTCGGCCGGGTCGGTCTTGGCCACCACGATGATGAAGTTGGCCAGCTGGCCGTTGGTGATGAAGGTCTTGGAGCCGTTCAGGACATAGTGGTCGCCCTGCTTCACGGCGGTGGTCTTGACCCCCTGCAGGTCGGACCCCGCGCCCGGCTCGGTCATGGCGATGGCGCCGACCAGTTCGCCCGACTGCAGGCGCGGCAGCCAGCGCGCCTTCTGCTCGGCCGTGCCGTAGTGCCAGATGTAGGGCATGACGATGGCGTTGTGCAGGCTGATGCCGAAGTGGTCCGCGCCCTTCCAGCCCAGCTGGCGCATCAGCACGACTTCATGCCGGTAATCGCCGCCGAAGCCGCCGTCCTCTTCCGGCAGCGACAGGCCCAGCAGCCCGGCGTCGCCCGCCGCGTTCCACAGACCGCGCGGCACCGAGGAGGCGGCGATCCACTGCTGGAACTTCTCCTGCGGAGCGTGCTCGTCGATCCATTTGGCGACGGAGTCGGAGAAGAGGACGATCTCCTCCTCGCGCATGAAATCGGGGTCGGGGCTGCCTAGGACGTTCATGGGTGTTTCCTGCTGACGCGGGCGGTCTGCGCCGCCCTTCTGCGATAAGAAAAGGCCTCTCCCGCCGTGGCGAGAGAGGCCCGAAAGATCAGAAGCGGGTCAGAACGCCTCGGCGGGCATCTGCATCAGCACCTCGGCGCCGGACTTCAGCTTCTTCAGGTGCGCCCCGGCGTCGGGCAGGATGCGCTCGACGAAGTAGCGGCCGGTCATCAGCTTGTTGGCGTAGTAGGGATCGGCGTCCCCGGCCGCGATCTTGGCCTGCGCCGCCTTGGCCATCTGGGCCCACAGGAAGGCGTAGGCCGTCAGGCCGAAGATGTGCAGGTAGTCGGTCGAGGCCGCCGCCGCATTGTCCGGGTTCGCCATGCCGTTCTGCATCAGCCACATGGTGGCCTCCTGCAGCTTCTTCTTGGCGTCGGCCAGGCCCTCGACGAAGGGCTTGGTGGCCTCGTCCTCGCCGTTCTCGCTGACGAAGGCGTCGATGTCGGCGAACCAGCTCATGATGGCGCGGCCGCCGTTGGCGGGCAGCTTGCGACCCACCAGATCCAGCGCCTGAATGCCGTTGGTGCCCTCATAGATCATGGTGATCCGCGCATCGCGCAGATACTGAGAGGCGGGGAAGTGCTCGGTGTAGCCCGAGCCGCCGTGGACCTGCATCGCCAGCGAGGCGACGTGGAAGCCCTTGTCGGTCAGATAGGCCTTCAGCACCGGCGTGATCAGGCCCATGTAGTCCTTGGCCTTGGTGGCGACGGCTTCATCGGCGGCCTTCTGCAGGTCGGCCTGCAGCGCGGTCCACAGGATGAAGGCGCGGCCGCCTTCGACGAAGGCCTTGGCCTCCAGCAGCATACGGCGCACGTCCGGGTGGACCATGATCGGGTCGGCCGGGCCGTCCGGGTTCTTCGGCCCGGTCAGGCTGCGGCCCTGCAGGCGGTCGTTGGCGAACTCGACGGCGGCCTGATAGGCGGCGTCGCCGATGGCCAGCCCCTGCAGGCCGGTGCCCAGACGGGCCTCGTTCATGACCACGAACATGTTGTTCATGCCGCGGCCTTCTTCGCCGATCAGCCAGCCCTTGGCGTTCTCATAGGCCATGACGCAGGTGGCGTTGCCATGAATGCCCATCTTGTGTTCCAAGCCCGCGCAGGACACGCCGTTGCGCTCGCCCAGCGAACCGTCCTCATTCACCAGGAACTTCGGCACCACGAAGAGCGACAGGCCCTTGATGCCCGGAACCGCGCCTTCGACGCGGGCCAGCACCGTGTGGATGATGTTGTCGGCGAAGTCGTGCTCGCCCGCCGAAATCCAGATCTTCTGGCCGGTGATCGAGTAGCTGCCGTCGTCGTTCTTGATCGCCTTGGTGCGGACCATGCCCAGGTCCGTGCCGCACTGCGGCTCGGTCAGGTTCATGGTGCCGGTCCATTCGCCCGACGCCATCTTGGGCAGATACTTCTGCTTGATCTCGTCCGAGGCGCTGGCCTCGATGCCGTGGAAGGCGCCGCTGGTCAGGCCCGGATACATGGAGAAGGCGGCGCTGGCGGCGGCGGTGAACTGGCCCACCGCGCTCGACACGACCGAAGGCATGCCCTGACCGCCGAACTCGGTGCTGAAGCCCAGCGACGGCCAGCCCGCCTCGACCATCTGGTGATAGGCTTCTTTCCACCCCTTGGGCGTCGTCACCACGTCGCCGTCGATGTGGCAGCCTTCCAGATCGCCGGGCCGGTTGATCGGGGCGATGACCTCTTCGGCGAACTTGCCGCCTTCCTCGATGATCTGGTCGACCAGGTCGCGCGACAGGTCGGCGTCGGGCAGCTGGTTGCCGTAGTTCTCGACCTGCAGAACGTCATGCAGGACGAAGGACAGGTCGCGGACGGGCGCCTTATAGCTCATGGGATCACGCTCTCGCTTTGAAGGTCAGGAAGTGGTCGTCGGGGTCGTTGAGGCGCTCGCTCAGCAGACTGGCGTAGGCCTCTGCGCCCGGCAGAAGGTCGGGGCGGTGTTCGCCCAGGGTCTTTTCCATCCAGGCGCAGGCGGCCTCGGCCGTCTCGATGGCGCCTTCGATGTCTTCCAGCTGCTGTTTCAGCGCCTGGATGCGGGCGCGGTGGCGCGGCAGGGCGATGGCCATCTGATGGACGTTGTGGTCCTTCTGGTCATACAGATCCAGCATCTCCTGGATCTCGACCAGGGTGAAGCCGATGCGCCGGCCGCGCATGATCAGCTTCAGCCGGGCGCGGTCGCGCGGGCCATAGACCCGCGTCTGTCCCTTGCGCGACGGCGTCAGCAGGCCCTTGTCCTCATAGAAGCGAAGGGCGCGCGCGGTCGCGCCGAACTCACGGCACAGCTGCCGTATCGAATAGGTGCGATGTTCGTCTGCGATCGACATGCCTCCCTCATAACTTGACGCGGACGTAAAGGGAAGCTTTCCGCGTGGCGGCTACGAAGTTGTGAACGGGCCAAAGAAAAGGCCGCGACCGGGGACGGGTCGCGGCCTTCGTATTCGCAGGCCCTCGGGGGAGGGGGAGAAGCGGGCCTGCAAATCGGACGGGGAAGGCGCGTCGGCTCAGCGGCGACGCAGCCACAGCACCGGCGCCGTGATGGCGATCAGGAAGACGTTGGTCAGGCTCAGGCCCAGGTCCAGGCTGAAGGCGTGGACGCCCAGGGCGATCGTCTCCAGCACCAGCAGGCCCGCCGCCGCCGTCCGCAGCAGCGGACGGCCGAACCGCCATGAAATCAGCGGCGCCAGCATCATGACCGCCAGCGCCATCTCGGCGACGCCGACGCCGCGCACGAAGGTTTCGCCGACCAGGGCGGGCCACTGCATCAGCACGATCAGATTCTCCATCGGCTCGGACAGTTTGGCGTATCCGGCGGCGAGAAAGAACATGGCGATCCAGCCCTGGAAGGTCCAAAGCGTGATGTTCACATAGTCGGCGCGGGCGCGCGCCTGATGGGGCGTCAAGGTGGTCGTCGTCATGGCCGTAACCGTTAATTTGCAACAGTAACAAGATCAGTTCTCTTGGTCGCTTTGCAAGCGCGGGAAACAATCTGTGATCACGGTGGCGGAACGGTCGTGGCGACAGCGAGGCTGAAACCACAATTCCCCGTAACCCAGCCGGGATCATCCGCCTCTAAGCCGAGCCTTATTTCGAGTCAACGCCCGATGACATCAATTGATGACTTAGAGGCTCCAGGCCGCTTTCGCCGTCTCCAGCCGGGCCAGTTTGGCCTTCAGCGGCGCCCAGTCGTCGGCCGTGTCGATGGCGCTCCACAGGGCCTCGACCTCGTCGATCAGCATCTCCTCGGGTTCGGGCGCGGCGAACATCGGATGCTCCAGCCGCTCGGGCCGGTCCGGCTCATGCTCCATCAGGGCGAAGCGGAAGGCGTCGAAGGCTTCGCCCTGATAGGTCTTGCCGCGCACCCCGCCCAGCGCCCGCGCCGCCGAGCTGAAGCCGCCGAACCAGTCGAAGAAGATCGGCTCCCAGCGCAGGGCCTCCTTCTTCTCGCGCGCGAGGGCCAGGGTCGCGTCCAGCAGCCGCTGGTCCGCCGCCTCGCCCAGGCTCTGAACGCCCAGCCGGTTCAGGAAGGCCGCCCGCAGATGGCGGATATAGGCCGGGCCGAAGGCGTTCAGCGCCGCCGCCAGCGGTTCCGGCTCGGCGATCAGCTTCAGACAGCCCGCCAACTGGGTCAGGTTCCAGAACACCGCCTCGGGCTGGCGCGCGAAGGCGTAAAGGCCGTTCTGGTCGAAATAGGCGGCGGTGAAGCCCGGCTCATAGTGCGGCAGGAAGCGCCACGGGCCGTAGTCGAAGCTCTCGCCCGTGACGTTCAGATTGTCAGTGTTCAGCACCCCGTGGACGAAGCCCGCCGCGATCCACCTGGCCGTCAGGGCCGCCGAGGCCTCGACCACCGCGCTCAGGAAACCCGCCGCGTCGCCCGGCGCGACCGCCGGATGATACAGGCTGCGCGCGTGCTCCATCAGCGCCTCGATCTGGTCCTTGCGCCCGTAATAGGCCGCGCGTTGGAAGGTCCCGAAGCGGATATGGCTGTGCGACAGCCGCACCATGACGGCGGCGCGCGTCGGCGACGGCTCGTCGTGCCGCTCAAGGTCTTCGCCCGTCTCGATCAGGGACAGGATGCGGCAGGTCGGAACGCCAAGGCTCTCCAGCATGGCCGCCGCCAGCGCCTCGCGCACCCCGCCCTTCAGCGTCAGCCGCCCGTCCGCATGGCGCGACCACGGCGTCTGGCCCGAGCCTTTGGTCCCCAGGTCGAGAAGGCGGGATTGTTTTGTTTCCCTATCGCTTCCCTCGCGGAGGGAAGCTGCTTGAGGGAGGCTGGCGTCCTTGTCGTCTTGAGGGATTTCCCGCATCTGCGCCGCCAGAAAGCCGCGCCCGTCGCCGATCTCGGGGTTGTACACGCGGAACTGGTGGCCGTGGTAGCGCATGGCCACCGGGCCGGGCTGGCCGGGCAGGGGCTCGAAACGGCCGAAATGGGCGACCCATTCGGCGTCGCTCAGCGTCTCCAACCCCACCGTCGCCGCCGCCCGGTCGTTGCGCAGGCGCAGGATCGTCTGCGGGAAGTCGGCCGGGTTCACGGCGTCGCCGTAGTCGGCGCCCAGTTCAAAAAAGCGGGGTTCGGGGCGATAGGCGGGGGAGACGGGCATGGGCCGCAGATGCCCCTTCGCCGCGCATTTCGCAACCACGAGGCCGATCCGGCCCGGCGGGGTTGAACCTTAAGGCCCGATCCGTATTTTCACTCGCAGACATCAGGCCTCGCGCGATCCTATCCCGAGGTCAGGCTGGCGCCGCTTCTGCGCGCGAATCCAGTCCGGCGTCCGTCGATAACCTGACGCCACGACAGACCCTCTCATCGTTTCGGAGACCTTCGTGGCCAGAAAACACACGCTCGCCTTTCTCAAGACCGAGGCCGGTTCCGGCGCCGTCCTGGGCCTCGCCGCCCTGACGGCCTTGATCGTCGCCAACTCGCCCTGGTCGGCCGATTATTTCGGCTGGCTCAAGAGCGTCCACGCCGTCCAGATCGGCCCGCTGCGGCTTGAAGAGACGGTGTCCGACTGGATCAAGGAGGGCCTGATGGCGGTCTTCTTCCTGATCGTCGGCCTTGAGATCAAATATGAGATTCTGAAGGGCGAGCTCAGCAATCCCAGGAAGCTGGCCCTGCCCATTCTGGCGGCTCTGGGCGGCATGGCGGTTCCGGGTCTGGTCTATCTGGCCGTCGCCGGAACGCTGGGCGGACCGCATCAGGGCTGGCCCATTCCGCTGGCCACCGACATCGCCTTCGCCCTGGCCGTCTTCGCCGTCGTGGGGCGAAGCCTGCCTGCGTCCCTGCGCGTCTTCCTGCTGACCCTGGCCATCGTCGACGACCTGGGGGCCATCGCCCTGATCGCCATTCTGTTCAGTCAGGGCGTTCAGTGGGCCCCGCTGCTGGCGGCGCTGGGCGTCATCGCCGTCTTCGCCGTGCTGGGCCGTCGCCGCATGGCCGCCGCCTTCTGGGTGCTGGGCTTCGCCGCCGTCTGGTATCTGACGGTGCTGTCCGGCCTGTCGACGTCGCTGACCGCCGTGGCCTTCGCCCTGATCGTGCCGGTCGAGCCGCGCCGCGAGACGTCGCAGAGCCCGCTGAAGGACGCCATGCACGACCTGCACCCCTATGTGGCCTATCTGGTCCTGCCGCTGTTCGCCTTCGCCAAGGCGGGCGTCTCCTTCGCCGGCCTGTCGCTGGAGCAGGCCTTCGCCCCCCTCGTCGTCGCCATCGCCCTGGGTCTGTTCCTCGGCAAGCAGGCCGGCGTCTTCGGGGTGGCCTGGCTGGCGGTCAAGCTGGGCCTGGGCGACAAGCCCTCGGGCGCGGGCTGGATGCAGCTCTACGGCGTCAGCCTGCTGTGCGGCATCGGCTTCACCATGAGCCTGTTCATCGGCGTGCTGGCCTTCCCCGGCGCCGTGGATTCCGTCGAGCAGATCGAGGTCAAGCTGGGGGTGATCGGCGGCTCCCTGCTGTCCGGTCTGGCTGCGGCCGTGATTCTGTCGCTGGCCGACGCAGCCCAGAAGAAAAGACGCCATTTGAAATCAGTCGCTTCGGCTGAGTGATCAGCGATAACATTGACCTAACGTCAGTATATTTGTCGCTTTATCGCCACAGGTGGGGCGGGGGTGAGGGAAATTATCGTTCCTCAGGTGGCCTTTGCTTGTCGGTGACTGGGGCATGGACTACCCCTTTGTGTTGAGAACCCGCGCCGTTCAATGAGCGCGGATCATCAGGGACAGGAATCGCGCGCGGCCGCGAAATGCGGCCGGGCCCACAGAGTCGGGGAGCCGCCTATATGCGTTTGAACCACATCCTTCGCTGCACCGCTTCGGTCGCAGTCGTCGGCGTCGCAGCCTTCGGCTTCGCGGGCGCCGCCGCCGCCCAGGACGGACCGACCACGGTCGACGACATCATCGTCACCGCCCAGAAGCGCGAGCAGAGCCTGCAGGACGTGCCGATCGTGGTCACCACCCTGTCGCAGGCGGCGCTGGAAGGCGCCGGGGTCCGCGACATCAAGGATCTGCAGATCCTGACGCCGGGCATGACGGTCACCTCGACCCAGTCGGAAACGGCGACCACCGCCCGTATCCGCGGCGTCGGCACCGTGGGCGACAACCCCGGTCTGGAAAGCTCGGTCGGCGTGGTCATCGACGGCGTCTATCGCTCGCGCAACGGCGTCGGCTTCGGCGACCTGGGCGAACTGAGCCGCATCGAGGTGCTGAAGGGGCCGCAGGGCACCCTGTTCGGCAAGAACACCTCGGCCGGCGTCATCAACATCATCTCCGAGGCGCCGTCCTTCACCCCCGGCTTCGAGGCCGAGGCCACCTACGGCAACTTCGGCGCCTGGGGCATCGCCGGCTCGGTCACCGGCCCGCTCAGCGACAAGGTCGCCGGCCGCCTCTACATGGCCAAGCGCGAGCGCGACGGCTTCTACGACGTCGTCACCGGCCCCGGCCCGCGTCAGGAGACGGACGACCAGAACCAGAACTTCTGGACCGCGCGCGGCCAGCTGCTGATCCTGCCGTCGGACGACATCTCGATCCGCCTGATCGCCGACTATTCCAAGCGCGACGAATACTGCTGCGTCTCGACCCAGGTCCGCACCGGCCCGACCGTGGCCTTCATCAATGCGGTCGGCGGTCAACAGGCCGCCCCGGCGCCGGGCTTCGGCGAACTGCCCTTCTCGCGCACGGCCTACGCCAACCGCGGCACCGGCCAGACCATGGAAGACATGGGCTTCTCGGCCGAGGCCAATATCGACATCCCGTCGTGGAACGCCACCTTCACCTCGCTCAGCTCCTGGCGGAACTGGTCGGGCGTCAACGGCATGGACCTCGACTACACCACCGCCGACCTGCTCTATCGTCCGCACGACGGCGGCTATGGCTTCGAGCTGGACAACCTGACCCAGGAAGTCCGTCTGGCCGGCGCCACGGACCGTATCGACTGGCTGGTCGGCGCCTTCATGACGCGCGAGACCATCAACCGCGACGACAGCTATTGGTACGGCGCGGGCTACACGCCCTTCATGTCGCTGTTGATCTCCAGCCAGCTGAACGCCGGTTCGAGCGCCATCCCGATCAGCCCGAACATCGTCGGCTGTCTGACTCGCCCGGGCACGACGGCGCAGTTCCTGACCGGCTGTCTGGCGACCGGCGGCATGGCGCCTTCCGGTCCGACGGCGCCGACCGGCCCTGGCTTCGGCGCGGGCCATGGCGTTCAGGATCACTACCGTCAGACGACGGAATCCTTCGCCATCTTCACCAACAACACCCTGCATCTGACCGACCAGTTCGATGTCACCCTGGGTCTGCGCTACACCCTGGACGACAAGAGCCTGACGGGCGTCCAGGACAATCTGGGGACCAACGGCGCGGCCTGCGGCGGCGCCTTGGGCAACATCGCCGCCATGACCGGCGCGCTGATGGGCGCAGGTCTGCCTCAAGCGGCCGCCCAGTCTACGGCCGGGCGTCTGGCCTCTAACCTTTGCCTGCCCTGGGCCAACCCCCTGTTCGACAACCGTCGCATCGGCGAAGGCCACAGCAACGGCGAGTTCAGCGGCACGGTGAAGGGCAGCTACCGCTTCAACGACAGCGTGATGGCCTACGCCTCCTACGCGCGCGGCTATAAGTCCTTCGGCTACAATATGGACCGCGTGCAGGGACCGACGGCGACCAATCCGCTGCCGATCACGCCCAGCAACTCCCTGCTGTTCCCGTCTGAGACCGTCGACAGCTTCGAGATCGGGCTGAAGAACACCCTGTTCAACCGCTCGGTGCTGTTCAACATCACCTACTTCAACCAGAAGTTCGAGGACTTCCAGCTCAACACCTTCCTGGGCACGGCCTTTGTGGTCGAATCCATTCCTGAGCTGACCTCCAAGGGCGTCGACGCCGACTTCGTCTGGTTCACGCCGGTCCAGGGCCTGTCGTTCAACGGCGGCGTGACCTACACGGACACCAAGTACGGCGACTTCACGGCCGCCGATCTGGCCAACCCCGGCAACTTCCCGCAGCTGTCGCTGCTGCCGGGCGCGCGCGCTTCCTTCGCGCCGGAATGGTCGGCCACGGCCGCCGTGGCGTTCGACCGTTCGATCGGTTCGGGGATGAAGGTGGGTCTGAACCTGTCGGCCAAGTATTCGACCGAGTTCAACACCGGTTCGGACCTGCTGCCGTACAAGATGCAGGACGCCATGACCCTGCTGAACGGCCGCATCACCCTGGGCGCCGAAGACGACCGCTGGGCCCTGGACCTGTGGGCCCAGAACCTGACGGACGAAGAGTACAAGCAGGTGGCCATCAACGCCCCGCTGCAAGGCTCGGCTTTCCAGACCACGGTCCAGCCGAACGGCACCTACTACAACCCGGCGCTGGACACCCAGACCTACAACGCCTTCATGGGCCAGCCGCGCACCTACGGCGTGACCCTGCGCGTCCGCTACTGATCTAAGCGGAGCGTCTGACAATAGGGGCGGGCCGGAGCGATCCGGCCCGCCTTTTTTTGTAGTCTTCCCTCTCCCGGCGGGAGAGGGCTTGAGCGCACGAGAGCGCAGCGATCGTTCTGGCGCGAAAGGGTGAGGGGCTAAGGGTTCAGTCGGCGGCAGCCGCAGCGCGACGGCTTTCTCTCCAACCGGCGACCGCCAACCCTCACCCTTTCGCCTGTTCCAATCGCCTTCGGCTCTTGGAGGCTCAAGCCCTCTCCCATCGGGAGAGGGGCAACAAAAAGCCCCCGGCCGCATCGACCGGGGGCTTTCATCTTTCAACCTTGAGGCCGCCTCACTCCGCCGGGGCGTGGCTCTCTCCGGCCATCCGCCGCTGCCCGGCGAACATCCGGTTCAGCATCCGCCGCCCGAAGCCCGCGATGTCGTCGATGATGGTGAACACCGCCGGGATGTAGAGCAGCGACAGGAAGGTCGAGGAAATCAGCCCCCCCAGCACGGCCACGGCCATCGGCGAGCGGAACTCCACGTCGGCGCCCCAGCCGATGGCGATGGGCACCATGCCCGCCCCCATGGCGAAGGTGGTCATCAGGATGGGGCGCGCCCGCTTGTGGGCGGCGTCCATGATGGCGTCGAAACGGTTCAGCCCGCTCTTCTCGGCCATGATGATGTAGTCGACCAGCAGGATGGAGTTCTTGGCTGCGATCCCCATCAGCATCAGCACCCCGATCAGGGCCGACATCGAGAAGCTCTTGCCCGCGATCACCAGGGCGATGAAGGCCCCGCCGATGGCCAGTGGCAGGGCCGCCATGATGGTGACCGGATAGGCGAAGCTTTTGAACAGCAGGGTCAGCACCGCATACATCAGCAGGATGCCGGACAGGAAGGCGATGCCGAAGCCGACCAGCATCTCCTGGATGAACTCGGCGTCCCCGGCCGGGACCTGTCGCACGCCGTTCGGCAGGCTCTTGACCGAGGGCAGGCGGTTGACCGCCTGACCGGCGGCGCCGGTGGTGATGCCGTCCAGCTCGGCGGTGATCGAGGCGATGCGCGAGCGGTCCTGACGCCTGACCGTGGCCGGTCCGGCGCCGAACTCGATATCGGCCACCGCGCTCAGCGGCACCGAGGCGCCCGAGGCGGTCGGCACCCGCAGGCTTTCCAGCACGTTCAGGTCCTCGCGCGCCGTCTCGGTCAGTTGCAGGCGAATGGGGATCTGACGGTCGCCCAGATTATACTTCGGCAGGTTCTGATCGACGTCGCCGATGGTGGCGACGCGCACCGCCTGCGAGATGGCCCCCGCCGAAACGCCCAGCAGGGCCGCCTCGTCGGGGCGCGGCGTGACCAGGATTTCCGGGCGGGCGATGGCGGCCGTATTGACCACATTGGCCAGCCCCTTCACCCCGCGCATCTCGTCCTCGACCTTGCGGGCCGCCGCTTCCAGCGTCGCCGGGTCGTCGCCCAGGATGGAGAAGGTATAGCTGGTGCCGTCGCCGGGGCCGCCGCCCTGCTGGGCGATGCCGGCGCGGATGCGGGCGCCGGGGATCTGCTTCAGCTCATCGACCATGACGCGGGCGAACGCCTGCTGGCTCAGCTCGCGCTTACCCTTGGCGACCATGTCGGCGTAGACATTGGCCTGATTGACCGACTGGCCGCCGACGGCGGCGTAGACCGAGGTGACTTCGGGCCGGGCGTTCAGCTTCTGGGTCACCTGCTGCACCACGGCGTCGGTCTGGCGCAGGGTGGCGCCCGGCGGCAGCTCGATCTGGAAGGCGGCGCGGCCTTCATCGGCGGGCGACATGAACTCGAACGACATCTTGGCGACCACGGACAGGCCGATGGAGCCGAACAGGAAGGCCCCGCCCAGCACGAAGACGATCCAGCGGTGGCGCAGGCACCACTTCAGCGAGCGCAGATAGCCCGCCATCCAGAAGGGGTCCTTGTCCTCATGATGGGTGTGCTTGAGCATATAGGCCGCCATCAGCGGCGTCAGCAGACGCGCCACCACCAGCGAGAAGAAGACGCTGATGCAGGCGGCCAGCGCAAAGGCCTTGAAGAACTGGCCGATGATGCCGGGCATGAAGCCGACGGGCGCGAACACGGCGATGATGGTGCCGGTCGTCGCCACCACCGCCAGGCCGATCTCGTCGGCGGCCTCGAAGGCGGCGTCATAGGGCGGCTTGCCGTCGCGCATGTGGCGGACGATGTTCTCGATCTCCACGATGGCGTCGTCGACCAGAATGCCGATCGTCAGCGACAGGGCCAGCAGCGTCACCACGTTCAGCGACTGGTCCATCGGCCCCAGGATGGCGAAGGTCGGGATCAGCGACATCGGCATGGCCGTCGCCGCGATCAGGGTCGCCCGCCAGTCGCGCAGGAAGATCCACACCACGATGACCGCCAGCACGGCGCCCAGGATCAGCGCCTCCAGCGAGGCGAGGTAGGACTCCTCGATGTATTTCACGCTGGACGTGACCTGCTCGATGGTCAGTTCGGGGTGGGCCTCGTCGATCTTGGCGACCTCGGCGCGGACCTTTTCCGAGACCTTGACCTCACTGGCCTCGCGCGAGCGCAGGAAGTTGAAGGTCACGGCCTCCTGGCCGTTGTAGCGGGCCAGACGGCGCGGCTCGCTCCACTTGTCGACCACGGTCCCCAGGTCGCCCAGACGCACGTTCTTGCCGTCGCCGACGGGCACCAGGGTCTCGCGCAGCTGTTCGACCGAACCGGCGGCGCCCAGCGTCCGCACGGCGCGCTCCGACCCGGCGATAGTGACGCGCCCGCCCGGCAGGTTGTTGTTGACGCTGGTCAGGGCCTGGCTGACCTGAGCCGCCGTGACGCCGTAAGCGCTGAGCCGCTGCGGATCCAGCTCGACGCGGATCTCGCGGTCCACCCCGCCCGAGCGGTTGACCTCTCCGACGCCGCCCAGCGCCAGCAGGGCGCGGCTCATCTCATTGTCGATGAACCAGCTGATCTGCTCGGGCGTCATCGTTTCCGAGCGCACGACGTAGGTGATCAGGGCGTCGCCGGTGATGTCGATGCGCTGGACCGTCGGCTCCTGCATGTCCTGGGGCAGGCTGGCGCGCACCCCGCTCATGGCGTTGCGCACGTCGTTGGTGGCTCGCTCGGTGTCGGTGCCCAGTTCGAACTCGATGGTGGTCGAGGACACCCCGTCCGAGACGTTGGAATAGATGTGGCGCACGCCCGACAGGCCGGCGATCGAATCCTCGATCACCCGCGTGACCTGCACCTCCATCTCGGTCGGGGCGGCGCCGGGGCGCGCGGCCGTGACCGCGACCAGCGGGAAGTCGATGTCGGGGTTGTTGTTGATCCGCATCCCGGCGAAGCCGGTCACTCCGCCTAGCGTCAGCAGCAGGAACAGCAGGATGATGGGGATGGGGTTTTTGATCGCCCAGGCGGAAATCTGGTTCATGACCGGGCCTTACTTCTTGGCGGGCGCAGAGGCCGGAGCCGGGGCGGGCGCAGCGGCGGGCGCCGCCGGCTTGGGCGCGGCCACCGTCACCTTGTCTCCGTCGTTCAGGAAGCCGGCGCCGGCCACCACGACCCGCACCCCGGCGTCGATTCCCTCGACCGAGGTCTGGTCATCATTGCGCGCCAGCACGGTCACCGGGGCGAAGCGCACCGAGGAGTCGGCGTTCAGCACGAAGACGCCCGATTTGTTGCTGCGGTACAGAACCGCGTCGGTCGGCACCACGGTCGCCGGGCGGGCGCCCGCCTCGATCGCGGCGCGGGCGAACATGCCGGGTTTCAGCGCGCTGCCGGGCGAAAGGCTGATGCGCGCCAGGCCCAGGCGGGTCTGCGGATCGACCTCCGGCGTGACGATACGCACCGTGCCGGTGGTGGACCCGGCCTGGCTGGAGGTGATGGCCGCGCTCTGACCGGCCTGGATCAGCGGCAGTTCCGTCTCCGGCACCTGGGCGTCCAGCTCCAGACGGCCGTCGCGCACCATGCGGAACAGTTCGGTTCCGGCGCTGATGATCTGGCCCTTGGTGACGCTGCGGCTGATGATCAGGCCGCTGACCGGCGCGCGGATGGTGGCCTGCGACAGGCGGGTCTGGGTTTCGGACAGCGAAGCGCGCGCCGAGGCCAGATTGGCCGCCGAGGCGCGCTGGTTGGCCAGAGCCGTGTCCAGCGCCGCCTGGCTGAGGAAGCCCCGCTCCTTCAGCTCCTGCGCGCGGGCCAGGGCGGCGTCGTCGCGCGCGGCGTTGGCTTCAGCGGTCTGGACCGCCGCCTGCTGCTGACGCACCTGGGCGCGCAGCAGCACGTCGTTCATCTGCACGAGCGGCTGTCCCTGACGGACGTATGAGCCCTCGTCGACATAAAGGGTCGTCGCGGTCAGCCCGCCGGTTTCGGCGCCGACCGGCACCTCTTCCCAGGCGGTGACGGTGCCTGAGGCGACCACGGTGCGGGGCAGGGCGACCGTGGTCGCCGTCGCCGCGCTGACGGTCTGGCGTGAGGCGCCTTCTTCCCTGTCCTTGGGGGCGTCGCCGTGTCCGCCGCAGGCGGCCAGGGTCAGGCTGGCGCTCAGCGCCACGGCCAGGGCGCCGGTCAGTCGGGCCGAAAAGCGTCGAAAGGTCGCCACGTGCGGATATCCTGGAAGATTGAGCGTTCAGTCGGGGCGCGCGCCAACCTTCTGTCCGGCGTCGCGGGCATAGCAACGCTGTTTAGCCCTTCGGCGATCCCCGCTCAAACGACTCGATCGCAATTACACAGAAGTAATCTGCGCGGGGCCGCAGGGCAGGCCCGGTGTTCAGGACGGGGATCAGGGGCGTTCCCGCGCCGGCAGGGCGGCGACTTCCGCGTCGGTCAGGCCCTTGACCATCCGAACGCTGCACGGCGTGTTGTCGAAGTCGCGAGGCGCCGAGACGATGCGGGTCCAGTCGCCCACGCACAGGCTGGTCAGGCCGCCGTTCGGCCTGAAGCCGATGGCCAGCGCGTTCTCCAGGTCCGGGCAGACGCCCAGCGTCTCCAACTGATAGACCGACTTCGTTCCCGTGCGCACATAGACGTTGCGTCCGTCGTTCGAGACGCGGAAATTGCGAATGTCGCGCTGGAAGATGCACTGGCGCGCCGAGGTGTTCGCGGCGGTCTGGCCGCCGCCGCCGCCGTTGACCGGCGCGCAGCTGGCGATGGTGAAGCTGGCGGCCAGAAGAGCCGGAGCCATAGCGAGACGAAGGGTCATGACGCTGCCTCGATTGAAGTCGGTGCGCCCGGTCTGAACCGAGCCGACGACGTTATGCACGACAACGCCGGGAGCGGGCGCTGGTTTCGCTCAAACGGCGTTATTCCCTTCGCTGGGCCGACGGGCCACGGACAGGCGGCGCGCCGCCTCGGCGCTCAGGGGCGAGGGCCGCCCCATCGCCAGCGCCGCCAGATGCTCGCCCAGCAGCGGGGCGACGCAGAAGCCGCGCGACCCCATCCCGGTCAGAACGAACAGGCCGGGGCGCCATTCGCCGCACAGGGGCAGGCGGTCCGGCGTCGTGGCGCGCACGGCGACGCGACGCCCCCGCGCCTGGGCGGGCGCGGCCTCCACGCGCGCGGCGCAACGGGGCAGGGCGGCGCCGAGCGCGGCCCGGTTGCGGGCGCTGGCCTCATCCGACGCCTCGGGCGCCTCGACGCCGCGGTCGTGGGTGGCGCCGTACAGCATCCCCCGCCCGGTCGGCGCCGCATAGCCGCCCCAGGCGGCCGGGACGGTGGGGTCCGGCGTCGTTTCAACCTCGATCCAGTCCGCCTGTCCCGCCACGGGCGACAGCGGCAGGTCGGGCGCCAGCCGAACCGTCCCCCAGCCCGCCGCCAGCACCACAACATCCGCTTCGATCAGCACGGCGCCGTCCTCGCCCGACAGGCGCCAGCCGTCCGCCATCGGCTCCAGCCGCGTCACGCGCCCTGCGATCCTTTCTGCGCCCGCCAGCCAAGGCTCCAGTATGGCGTCGGAGCGCACCGACAGCGCCTGCGCCATCATCAGCCCGCCGCGCGTGGTCGCCTCGCTCAGCCGTGTTGAGCAGGCCGCCGCATCCAGCCGCTGCATCGCCTCTTCGGGCCACAGGTCCTGAGCGGCGATCTTGTCGAAGCGGACGGCGTCGCGCGGCGCCTGCTCCAGTTGCAGCACCCCCTCGGCGACCACGGCGCCGGGCAGGGCGCGATACAGGCTGCCCGCCCGCTCCAGCGCCTGCGCGTGGAAACCGGCGATCAGGGCGTCGCCCGCATCCAGCCGGGGCGTTACCAGCGACGCGGGAAAGCCCGAGGCCCCCGCGCCCGCCCGTTCGGCCTCGACGACCGTGACGCGCGCGCCCTCGGCGGTCAGGGCCCGCGCGACGGCGGCCCCCGCGATCCCGGCGCCGACGACGGCGATGTGGACCGGGGGTTCCGGCCGGGGCTCGCCCGCCATGCGCGCCTCCAGCCGCTCGCGCTTGCGCCCGTGGCCGGGCTTCTTCTCGACCGTGAAGCCGTGCTCGGCCAGACCGCGCCGCACGGCCCCGGCGACGGTGAAGGTGGCCAGCCGGGCGCCGGGCGCGGATCGCGCCGCGACGAGCGCCAGAATCTCGGGCGACCACATGCCGGGGTTCAGCGCCGGCGAAAATCCATCCAGGAACCAGGCGTCCGCCGCACCCGACCATTGCTCCAGCGCCCAGCGCGCGTCGCCGACGGCCAGGTCGATCGTCGCCCCCCACTGCGGCAGGTCCAACCGGTGAAACCCCGGCGTCCCGGCGGGCCAGACCGCCAGCAGCCCGGCGGCGGTCTCGGCCAGCTCCGGCCAGGCGGCCAGCGCCCGCGCCGCCTCTTCGCGCGTCAGGGGGAAGCCCTCGATGGAAAAGACCTTGAGCCGCCCGTTCTCGGGTCGCGTCCGCCGCCACAGGTCCAGCAGGGCGACGATGTTCAGCCCGGTGCCGAAACCCAGTTCAGCCACGGTGAAGGCAGAGCGACCATTCCACGCCTCCGGCAGCCCGCAGCCCTGCAGAAAGACCGCCCGGGTCTCGGCCAGGCCGTCGTCCTTGGAGAAGTAGACGTCGCCGAATCGGCCCGAGCGGGGCGAGCCGTCCTCAGCCCACAGCAACTGGGGCGAAGCGTCATGAGAGGCGGCGATGGTCATGAGGGCGGTCTATCGGTCCGTGCTGTCGGAAGAAAGCGCGCGCCCCGGCGGCAGGCATGAAAAAAGGGGCCGTCCCTGAGGACGACCCCTTTCCGCATCGCGGTCCGAAGACCGCGATCCAAGACGTAAGTCTTAGTGAGCGGCAGCCGGAGCGGCCGGAGCAGCAGCGGCGTCGGCGGCCGGAGCGGCAGCGTCGGCAGCCTTGGCGGCTTCGCCAGCGGCTTCGCCAGCGGCTTCGCCAGCAGCGGCGGCAGCGTCGGTGGCGGCGGCGTCGGCCGTAGCAGCGGCGTCGGCAGCGGTGTCGGCGGCGGCGGTGGCGTCGGCAGCGGCGTCTTCAGCCTTGTCGGTGGCGGCCGGTTGGCAAGCAGCCAGGGCCAGAGCGGCGGCCGAAGCGGCGATCAGAGCGGTGATGCGCATAGTTTTCTTCCTTCAGAAGGTAAATGCGAGACCATGAACCTCGCTGGGGGAGTGATAACGGCTTCGTGAGGATTAGCGCAAGCGATTTCTCACGCGTTCGTGAAGACGGCGCGAGGGCATCTCGATTGTCGATACGTCGACGCTTTGGCGTCAGCCGCCGTGAGGTGGCGGCAGAGGCTGGGTCGGGTCGGTCGGATCGTTGGGCAGGGGCGTCGGCGTCGCATCCGGGTCCGGCGGCAGGGTCGGCGGCGACGGGGCGGGGGCCGCGTCGCCCGGCGGAGGATTGGCGGGCGACATCGTGTCGGGAGACGCCGTTGTCGCGGGCGGCTGGGCGCTGGGGGCGGCCACGCCTTCGGCCTTTTCGGGCGCCCGTTCGTTACAGGCGCTCAGCAACAGAACGGCGCCCAAGGCGGTCAGGCTCGACAGTGAAACTCTTGAGGACAGTCGCATCGGACGGCTCCTTTCAGAAACAGCCGCGCACGCGGCCGTGATCTTCAGAGAACCGTCGTGAACGCTCCGTGTTCCGAAGGTCGCCTTGGGCGCCCGTCAGGCGTCCATCGGCGCGGCGGCCAGGGCTTCTTCCATTTCGGTGAAGGACGGCTGGGCGGTCGAGGGAATGTCGCCGCGACCGATCTCGACCGAGATCTGGGCCGCATTGCCGTGCAGGTGGGCCACCAGCACCGACTGGATGATCTTGTAGTAGGCGCCTTCCTCTTCGACGATGGCGTTCAGGCGCGAGGCGAACGGTCCGACCAGACCATAGGCCAGGAAGACGCCCAGGAAGGTGCCGACCAGGGCGCCGCCGATCATGCCGCCCAGCACCTCGGGCGGCTCGGTGATCGAACCCATCGTCTTGATGATGCCCAGCACCGCCGCGACGATGCCCAGCGCCGGCAGCCCGTCGGCCAGCGTCTGCAGCGCATGGGCCGGGGCCAGGGCCTCGTGGTGGTGCTTCTCCAGCTGCTTCTCCATGGCGTCCTCGATCTGATGCGGGTCTTCGAGGTTCATGGTCATCATCCGCAGGGTGTCGCAGATGAAGTCGGTGGCGAAGTGGTCCTTCAGCACCTTGGGATACTTCTGGAAGATGGTGCTTTCGGCGGGCTTTTCGATGTGGCTTTCCAGGGCGATCACGCCCTTGGACTTCATCGTCTTGGTCAGCTGGAACAGCAGGCTCAGCAGGTCCTTGTAGTCCTGCTTCTTCCACTTCGGCCCGGCGAAGCATTTGCCCAGCCCGCCCAGAGTGGCCTTGATCACCGGCAGGCTGTTGGAAATCAGGAAGGCCGCGATGCCCGCCCCGAAGATCGCCATCAGCTCATAGGGCAGCGAATAGAGGATGGTCGCCATCTTGCCGCCGTGCAGCAGGAAACTGCCGAACACCATGGCGAACAGCATGACGATGCCGATGATCTGGAACATGGGGCGAGCGGGCGTCCTGCAGCCGATGGGTCAGGACGCCCTTATCGCCGTTAATGCTTAAGGGCGCGTTTCGGGAATCCCGGTTCGGCACAAAAAGCGCGCAAGCCTCTCCCCCCCCCTTCATGGGGAGGGAGACAATTACAGCCGCGTTGCGCCGCTCAGGATCGCCTCGCGCGCCTTGGCGGTCAGCTTCTGGTACCCGGCCCTGCCGCCGCGCACCCAGACGGGGCCGTCGACCTTGTCCGGGTCGAAGCCGTCGGCGACCAGATCGACCTTGCGGTATTTGAAGGTGCCGGTGGTGTCGGCCGACTTCAGCATCCGCACGAACACCGGCCGCGCATAGGTCGGCAGCTGCGCGTCGGTCCATTCCGCGAAGGCGGCGGCGTCGAACGCGCCGTCCATCACCAGGCCGACCATGCCCGCCTTGCCCTCCTGGCCCGGCACCTCGACGCCATAGGCGATGACTTCCTGCACGCCCGGCGCCTCGGACAGGCGCTGTTCGACCTCGGCGGTCGAGACGTTCTCGCCCTTCCAGCGGAAGGTGTCGCCCAGCCGGTCCATGAAATAGAGGTAGCCCTGACGGTCCTGGCGCATCAGGTCGCCGGTGCGGAACCAGCGGTCGCCCTTCTTGAACACGTCGGTCAGAATCTTCTTCTCGGACGCCTTCTTGTCGGCATAGCCCGAGAAGTCGTGGCGCACGTCGCTGCCGATCTGGCCGATGGCCTCGCCCGTTTCGCCGACGGCGACGGGCACGCACTGGCCGTTCGGTCCGCGCAGGGGCTCGCCCGTCTCGGGGTCCAGGGCGATCAGGCGGATGTTGATCTGCGACTTCAGATAGCTGGGCACGCGGCCGATGGCGCCCGCCTTGCCGTCGAAGTTGAACAGGGAGACGTTGCCCTCGGTCGAGCCGTAGAACTCCAGGATGTCCTTGATGCGGAACCGGCTCTGGAATTCGGGCCAGACGTCGGGGCGCAGGCCGTTGCCGAAGGCCAGCCGCAGCTTGTGGCCTTTCTCGTCCGGGTGCTCGGGGCTGTTGACCAGATAGCGGCACAGCTCGCCGATATAGACGAACATCGTCGCGCCCGTCGCCTTCACATCCGGCCAGAAATGGGTGGCCGAGAAGCGCCGCCGCGTCACCATCCGCCCGCCGTTCAGCAGCACCGAGCCGACGCCGACCAGCCCCCCGGTCGAGTGATACAGCGGCAGGACGTTGAACAGCACGTCCTTCGGCGTCGAGGCCGTGGCCCCCGCAAAGGCGCGCATATAGGTCCGCACCCGTGAATGCGGCATACGCGCCGCCTTGGGCAGGCCCGTGGTGCCCGAGGTGTAGATGTACAGGGCCGTGTCGCGGTTGGTCATGCCTTGGCGCAGCGAGCGGTCGGGCCGCACCGAGGAGGCGCTGCGCACGGCGTTGTCCAGATCGCGGCGGCCGTTGGTCTCGTTCTCCTCGCCGAGACCGTGAACCCAGATCATCAGATTGCGGTCGACCAGGCCGCGCGCGTCCTCGACCGCCTGCCAGCAGTCCTCGTCCGTCACCACATTGAAGGCGGTCGAAATGGTCAGGCAGTGGGCCAGGGCCGCGCCGGTCAGATTGTTGTTGATCAGGGCGGTGGCCACCCCGACCTTGGAGAAGCCGAACCAGGCCGCCACGTATTCCACGCGGTTGTGCATCACCAGGGCGATGACGTCGCTGCGCTTCAGATTGCGGCTCTTGGCCCAGTTGGCGTAGCGGTTCGCCAGGGCCTCGAACTCGCGATAGGTCAGCTTGCGGGTCTCGTCCTCGACGGCGATGTTGGGGCCGAACTTGTCGACCGCCTCCTCGATGTCGTCACAGGCCAGGACGTCGCTGTCGAGGGTGATGGGCTTGATGCGCTTCAGAAGCCGGAACAGCCCGCTCGCGAACCTGATGTCACGCCGGATGTTTGCCGCCAGTCCCATGGGTGCGCCGCCTCTTCCCGATTTGCCTTTGCCAAGGGTGATGAACGGCGCAGGGCGGCGGGTCAACCGGCGGCGGAGACGCAGGCGGAGCCATTCGACAAAAAGGCAAGCTTTCGCGCCGTTTTCAATGACGTAAGGTCAAGTCGAAGGGCGACGTAACGTCAATCTGATCCATCAATGACGGACGCTTTCACACAGGGTCGTCTACAGATGAAATCCGTCGTCGGCCGTCATGACTGACCAGGTCTGTTTTGCATCTCAGTGCGCGGCGGGCGTCACGCGCCAGACAGCGTCGCCCACGTCGTCGGCGACCAGCAGGGCGCCGCGGCCGTCCACGGCGACCCCGACCGGCCGCCCCATCGCCTCGCCCTGTTGATTGCGGAAGCCGGTCAGAACGTCCTGCGGCGGCCCGTCCGGCCGCCCGTCGCGGAAGGGGACGAAGATGACCTTGTAGCCGGACGGCGGGTTGCGGTTCCACGAGCCGTGCTGGCCGATGATCGCCCCATTGCGCCACTGCGGCAGCAGGTCGCCCGTATAGAAGGTCAGGCCCAGCGAGGCCGTGTGCGACCCCAGGGCGTAGTCGGGCCGGATCGCCCTGGCGACCATCTCGGGCCGGGCGGGCTTCACCCGTTCGTCGACGGTCTGGCCGTAATAGCTCCACGGCCAGCCGTAAAAGCCGCCCGCCGTCACCGAGGTCATATAGTCGGGGACCAGGTCGTTCCCCAGGGCGTCGCGCTCATTGACCGAGGTCCACAGCCGCCCGTCCTGCGGGTTCCAGGCCAGACCGACCGGGTTCCGCAGGCCCGAGGCGAAGACCCGCCGCGCGCCTGTCGCGACGTCGATCTCCAGGATGGCGGCGCGGTCGACCTCTTCGTCCAGCCCGTTCTCGCCGATGTTGGAGTTGGAGCCGACCCCGACGTACAGCTTGGTCCCGTCGGCCGAGGCGACCAGGCTCTTGGTCCAGTGGTGATTGCGCCCGGCGGGCAGGTCCGCGACCTTGACCGGCGCCGCATCTATGCGCGTCTGTCCCGTCCGATAGGGGACTTTGACCACGGCGTCGGCGTTGGCGACGTACAGCGTCTCTCCGACCAGGGCCATGCCGAAGGGCGAGGTCAGGCCGCTCAGGAAGACGGTCTTCGTCTCCGCCGTCCCGTCCCCGTCGGAGTCGCGCAGCAGGCTGATGCGGTCGGCGCTGGGCCGGTCGCCGGACCCCGCGCGCGCCATCACCAGCCCCTCGATCCAGCCGCGCAGGCCGCCCTTCTTCTCCTTGGGCTTGGCGGGCCCCTGCGACTCGGCGACCAGCACGTCCCCGTTGGGCAGGACATAGAGCCAGCGCGGATGATCCAGCCCGGTGGCATAGGCGTTGACCGACAGCCCCGCCGCGGCAACGGGCGCGCGGCCCTGCGGCCAGCCCACGGCCGGGGCGATCTTGACCAGGGGGATCCGCTGCGGCTGCGGTGCGGGCAGGTTGGGCGCGGCGCCGAAGCCGTTGGTTTCCGGCAGCACGCTTTCGGTCTCGCAGGCCGCGAGGCCGAGCAAGGCCGCGAAGGGGAGGGCGAGCATGAGGGGGCGAGGAGACATGGCGATCATCCTGTGCGTTTGCCCCTCATCATACGCCGTTTTGCACGCAAAAGGGCTCCCTCTTGAGCGACCGCTTTCGGCTCCTTATCTGCCATCCCCGAAGCCGGGAGGGGCTCCATGCCAGCCGTCATTTCCATTGAAGGTCTGACCAAGACCTACAAGTCCGGCCATCAGGCCCTCAAGCGCGTCGATCTGCAGATCGAGAAGGGCGAGATCTTCGCTCTTCTGGGTCCGAACGGGGCGGGCAAGACGACGATGATCTCTATCGTCTGCGGCATCGTCACCCCGTCCAGCGGGACCATCCTCGCCGACGGTCACGACATCCAGAAGGACTACCGCGCCGCCCGCACCCGCATCGGTCTGGTGCCGCAGGAACTGACCACCGACGCCTTCGAGACCGTCTGGGCCACCGTGACCTTCAGCCGGGGCCTGTTCGGCAAGGCGCCGAACCCGGCCCACGTCGAACAGATCCTTCGCGACCTTTCCTTGTGGGACAAGAAGGACGCCAAGATCATGACCCTGTCCGGCGGGATGAAGCGCCGCGTCATGATCGCCAAGGCTCTCAGCCACGAGCCTGACATCCTCTTCCTCGACGAACCCACGGCGGGCGTCGACGTCGAGCTGCGCCGGGACATGTGGGCGCTGGTGCGTCGCCTGCGCGATCGCGGCGTGACCATCATCCTGACCACCCACTACATCGAGGAAGCCGAGGAGATGGCCGACCGCGTCGGCGTCATCCTCAAGGGCGAGCTGATCCTGGTCGAGAAGACCGCCGACCTGATGCAGAAGCTGGGCAAGAAGACCCTGACCCTGAACCTGCAGGAGCCGCTGGCCGCCCTGCCGCCCGAACTGGCCGACTGGTCTCTGACGCTCAAGAACGACGGCGGCGAGATCGAATACGTCTTCGATTCCAACGCCGAACGCACCGGGGTCCCGTCCCTGATGCGCCGCCTGTCGGACCTGGGCATCGGCTTCAAGGATCTCAGCACCCGCCAGAGCTCGCTCGAAGACATCTTCGTCGGCCTGGTCCATCAGGATCGGGAGGCCGCGTGATGAGCTTCAACGCATACGGGGTCTGGGCCATCTACCGCTTCGAGATGGCGCGCGCCCTTCGCACCCTTTGGCAGTCGCTGGTGACGCCGGTCATCACGACCTCGCTCTATTTCGTCGTCTTCGGCGGCGCCATCGGCAGCCGCATGACCGAGGTGGACGGCGTCCCCTACGGCGCCTTCATCGTGCCGGGGCTGATCATGCTCAGCCTGTTCACCCAGTCGATCTTCAACGCCTCCTTCGGCATCTACTTCCCCAAGTTCACCGGGACGATCTACGAGATACTGTCCGCCCCCGTCTCGCCGCTGGAGATCGTGCTGGCCTATGTCGGGGCGGCGGCGACCAAGTCGGCGATCCTGGGCCTCATCATCCTGGCGACGGCCGCCTTCTTCGTGCCGTTGCAGATACTGCACCCCTTCTGGATGCTGGCCTTCCTGATCCTGATCTCGACCACCTTCGCCCTGTTCGGCTTCATCATCGGGGTCTGGGCGCAGAATTTCGAGCAGCTTCAGTTCATTCCCATGCTGATCGTCACGCCCCTGACCTTCCTGGGCGGCGCCTTCTATTCGATCGAGATGCTGCCCGAGGGCTGGCGCACGCTCGCCCTGTTCAACCCGGTGGTCTATCTGATCTCTGGCTTCCGCTGGGCCTTCTACGGGGTGGGCGACGTCAGCGTTCAGATCAGCCTTCTGGCCACGCTGGGCTTCTTCTTCGCCTGTCTGGCGGTGGTGGGCTGGATCTTCAAGACCGGCTATCGTCTGAAGAACTGAAGGCCACGAAAGCGCCGAACTCGGCGCTCACCGTTTCGCCCTCTATCGCCTTTTCGACCTGATGCGCGCTCGCCTGAGCGCCGGAGACCGAATGTCCGACGTCGACGACAAACCCCAGTCCGCGCCCTTCCGCCGGGGCCAGATCACCTGGGGCCGCCCGCCCCAGGCCGCCTTCCACGTCGGCCCCCTGCCGCGCGACGAAGGCCTGGCGCGCCTGACCGCCATGCCGCCGCATCCCAAACCGGCGCAGCCGAGGCCCACTCAGCCTCAACCTGCCCAACCGACGCCTCCGAAGCCCGCTTCGACGGCCCCGCTGTCCGCCCCGCGCCCCTCGGGCGTCTTCGGCGGCTCGATGGTGCCGCGCCGCCAGCCCGCGCCGCCCTCCGCTCCACAGCCCTCCGCTCCACAGCCCCCCGCGCCTCAGCCTGCCGCGCCCCAACCAGCTGCGCCACAGCCCAGCGCCGCCGCTAGGCTCACCCCGCCGCCCGCCCCCGCACCGCGTCCGGCGCCTGATGCGGTCGCGCCACTGACGGCCGCCGCCCCGACGCCCGCCGCCGCTGCGCCGTCTCCGGCGCCGCAGCCCGCAGCGCCCCAACGGGCCGAGCCTGTCGTTGCGCCTCTGGCCTCGCCTTCGCCCAAGCCGCGCTCGCGCTGGCCGCTCTATGTCGGCGTCGCCGCTGCAGCCGTTCTTGTTCCCGTGGCGGTCTGGCTGCTGGCCCGCTCCGGCGCCCAGGACGCGGCTCCGCCTGCACCCGCCGCTGCGCCCGCGCCGGTGATCGAAACCCCCGTCGCTCCGGTTGAAACGCCTGCGCCCGCGCCGAGCGTCGCCGAGGCGCCCCCCACCGTTGCGACCGCGCCTGCGCCTGCGCCTGCGCCTGCGCCTGCGCCCTCACGCAACGCCAGCCCCGCGCCCACGCGCCCGGCGCCGGTCCCGGCGCGCCCGACGACAGGGGCGCCTGCGCCCTCGGCTCCGTCGCCCGCGACCCCTGCGCCCACGGCTCAGCCGCCAGCCGTCCCGCCCGCCCCTATCGTGGTGACGCCGCCCGCCGCGCCTTCGCCTGCGCCGTCTGCCGTCCAGCCGGACGCTCCGGTCCAGGCCGAGGGCCCGCCCCCGACCCAGGCCCGCCCGGCCCAGACCGACCCCAACGCCCCCATCGTCACCCGGCCCCAAAAGCTGGACTGATCCGGGGCGACGCAGCCGGCGTCTATTTCAACGGAAGATACCCGCGTTCCACCATCCGGCGCAGGCCGTCATAGGCCTCGCTCAGTTCGTCATAGGCGGTGCGGGCGGCGGTCAGGCGGGCGACCTGATCGGGCGTCGCCGGGGCGCCGGATTCGGCCAGTCGCACGGCCTCGGCGCCCCACCGCGCCCGCGCCTGCGCCGTCAGCACGGCCAGCTTCTGAAAGGCGGCGACATCGACCTGGCTCAGCGCGTGGCCGATCAGTTCGCGGTTGGCGACATAGGCGGCGTAGTCGATCTGATCCAGCAGGCCGCGCAGGCGGCGCTGCTCCTGCGGCTCCATGTCCTCGGGCATGAAGTGGTCGCTGGACCGGCGGCGGGACTGGGTCAGCATGGTCGACATGACGGCCTCGGGCGAAACAGCAGCCCTCAACCTGACCCTGCTTTGGTTAACCGGCGGTTTGCACGCCGCCCGCAACCCCCTTGGGCGCCAGCTTCAGCCGCTCGCGATCCGGCGCGCCCAGACCGCGCGGGCAGCGCATCGGCCGATAGTCCTTAGAATAGCAGAGCCGCGCCTCGCGGAACCAGCCCTCGGTGGTGGCGATGAACACCCCCTCGCGCGGGAAGCCCGGATTGGCCGCGACAAAGGCGTCGCGGATGGCCCCGGCGGTCAGGCGCTGGGCCGGAATGGCCTCCAGGTCCGGCTTGTTCAGCCCGTCCCACATCTTCGCGGCCTGGGCGAAATAGGCCTCGGGGCTGTCCCAGCCGCAGGTGCCGTGCGCCGCCCATTCGTGCTGCTGCAGGCTGGGCGAGGGGATCATGCAGAAGTGCTCGCGCACCGTTTCGACCGGAATGGCCGGGCCGGGCGCGGCGCAATAGCGCGGGTGCTTGTTGTCTGCGCCGTTGGGCCACAGTCCGTGCAGGGTCAGGCCGAACTGATTGGCCGCGCACTGATAGCGGGCGTCGGGATAGTCCTTGCCGCTGCGGCACGCCTGCGGGGACCAGCTGACCGCCAGCATGTTGAAGGCCACGGCCACGTCGGCGGCGACCTCGTCCTGCGGGATGCGATAGGGGCGGGCCGGGCGCAGATCGTCCGGCACGTCGCAGACGGCGCCCGCGACCTGGGTCGGCTCAGGCTCGGCGCCGGTCGAGACGGTGCACGCGCCCAGCAGGAACATCAGGGCGGAAAGGGCGAAGGGAATGCGCATGGCCTACCCGTAAACCCTGCGTGATCACCGGCCAAGGCGGAACCCGCGCACGGCCCCGGCCATTGATAAGCGTAAGCATAAGAGGATGAGGCCCATGCCCGATCAAGACGCCTTTGAAGCCGCTCTGGAAGAGGCCATCGCCCTGTTTGAACAAGGCGAAAACATGAATCAGGCGCGGTTCGACGAACTGATCGCCGAGCTGGAGTCGCGCCGCCCCGCCCTTCACGCCGTGGCCGAGAGCGACCCGCGCGCCGAGCGCGCCCGCGAGCTGGAGCGCCGCGCCGCCGAGCTGGAGCATCGCGCCGCCCAGGGCCACGGCCAGATGGACGAGGTCAACAGCCTGCTGTCGCCCCTGATGGGCAAGAAGTCGGAGACCTGATTTATCGACAGGCCGCGACGCAGGCCTGCGCCAGCACTTCGGCGGAATCGATCAGCGGCGCGCTGATGTCGGCCTGATCCAGCAGCAGCGGCACCTCGGTGCAGCCGCCGATCACCGCCTCGGCGCCATGCGCGATCAGGGCCTGCGCCAGATCGCGCATGGCCGCCCGCTGCTCAGAGCCGACGTCGCCCGCCTTCACCGCGAACACCACCTGCATGAACCGTTCGCACTCGGCGGGCGAGGGGGCGACCATCGTCAATCCTTCGGCGCTCAAGGCTTCGGCGTAGAGCCGCATCCCGCCCGGCGTGGCCAGCACCCCGACCCTGCGCGCGCCGGTCCCGACCGCCGCCCTGGCGGTTTCCGCCACCATGTCGATGAAGGGCAGGCCTGCCGCGCGGATGGCGCCCGCATGGGCGTGGGCCGTATTGCACGGCATGGCCAGCACCTGCGCCCCCGCCGTCTTCAGCGCCTGCGCCATCTGACCCAGCGCCCGTCCGGCCGCCTCGGGCTGCGTGTGGCGATTGGGAACCTGAGGATTGATGTCGGCGATGACCCGCACATGGTCTTCATCCGCCGTGGCCGGCGTCAGCGCCTGAACCCGCGCCAGAAAAGCCACTGTCGCGGCCGGCCCCATGCCGCCCAGAACCCCCAGAATACGGCTCATCTCGATCTCCCGGCGGCGCGCCCGCCTCAGGCGGCTCTCATGCGGCCGGAAGGCGTTGCAGGTAAAGCCCGCCTGTGCGACCCCGACGAATTAGCGATGATCCTGTTGGCGCCCTCGCCGTCGTCGCATCGCCTGATCCGCTAGGGGCGCAGGGCGAAAAAGACGCCTGTTCGATAAAGATGCCTAACGCCGTGCGCTGGACGGAACCAACCTCGCGGCCGGGGGTTCAGCAATCGGACACGTCGGACGCCCCCCCAACCCCGACGAAGTCTGCGGCGGCCCGGCCTTAACGCCCCCCCGACTGAGAAGCCGGGCCGCCCCCTCTCCCCCGCATCGTTCGCTTGACCCGCCCCGCAAACGGGCTAGGCTTGTCGCGTTCTCCGGGGGGTCGCGATCGAGCGGCTGAGATTGGCGTAGACGCCTGACCCGTCGAACCTGATCCGGGTCATGCCGGCGAAGGGACGAGTTCACCGCTTTCGACGCCGCAAGTCCGGCGCCCGAAGGCTCTCAAACCGCGCCGGCGGACCTCTTAGTCCAAGAGGCCGCCACAATGAATATCCACGTTTCCAACGAACAACCGCACGAGCCGCAGGTCGATCTGGCCCTCGCCGACGCCCGCAAGGAAGTCGCCGCCGAACACGGCACGATCCCCACTGGCCCGCGCGCCGGGGGGCGCAAGGTCTATGTCGCGGGCGAACTCTTCCCCGACATCCGCGTCCCCTTCCGCGAGGTCGCCGTCCACCCGAGCGCCAATGAGCCGCCGGTGACGATGTATGACTCATCCGGCCCCTACACCGACCCGTCCGTCACCATCGACATCAAGAAGGGCCTGCCGCGCGTCAAATCAAGCTGGCAACTGGACCGCGGCGACATCGCCCCCGTCCTGAACCCGCGCGAGGTCAAGCCCGAGGACAACGGTCACGCGTCCGGCAAGCACCTCGCCCCTCGCTTCGACGTCTCCAACCACCGCGTGTTCAAGGGCGTCGAGGGCCGCCCCGTCACCCAATACGAATACGCCAAGGCGGGCATCATCACGCCCGAGATGGAATACGTCGCCATCCGCGAGAACCTGCGCCGCGAACAGAACGCCCCCTGCATTCGTGATGGAGAGGACTTCGGCGCCGCTATCCCCGACTTCGTGACGCCTGAGTTCGTGCGCCAAGAGATCGCCCGCGGCCGCGCCATCATCCCGCACAACATCAACCACCCCGAAGTCGAGCCGATGATCATCGGCCGCAACTTCCTGGTGAAGATCAACGCCAACATCGGCAACTCGGCCGTCCTCTCGTCCGTCGATGACGAGGTCGACAAGCTGGTCTGGGCCACCCGCTGGGGCGCCGACAACGTCATGGACCTGTCGACCGGCCGCAACATCCACAACATCCGCGACTGGATCATCCGCAACTCGTCCGTCCCCATCGGCACCGTCCCCATCTATCAGGCGCTGGAGAAGGTGAACGGCGTCGCCGAGGACCTGACGTGGGAAGTCTTCCGCGACACCCTGATCGAGCAGGCGGAACAGGGCGTGGACTACTTCACCATCCACGCGGGCGTGCGCCTGCCCTTCGTGCCGATGACGGCCAAGCGCGTGACGGGCATCGTCTCGCGCGGCGGCTCCATCATGGCCAAGTGGTGCCTGGCCCACCACAAGGAGAGCTTCCTCTACGAGCATTTCGAGGACATCTGCGACATTATGCGCGCCTATGATGTCAGCTTCTCGCTCGGCGACGGCCTGCGCCCCGGCTCCATCGCCGACGCCAACGACGAGGCCCAGTTCGCCGAGCTGCGCACCCTGGGCGAACTGACTAAGATCGCCTGGGCCAAGGGCTGTCAGGTCATGATCGAAGGCCCCGGCCACGTGCCGATGCACAAGATCAAGGCCAACATGGATGAGCAGCTCAAGCACTGCCACGAGGCGCCCTTCTATACGCTTGGCCCGCTGACCACCGACATCGCCCCCGGCTACGACCACATCACGTCCGCCATCGGCGCGGCCATGATCGGCTGGTTCGGCACGGCCATGCTCTGCTACGTCACCCCCAAGGAGCATCTGGGCCTGCCCGACCGTCAGGATGTCAAGGACGGCGTCATCACCTACAAGATCGCCGCCCACGTCGCCGACCTGGCCAAGGGCCACCCCGGCGCCCGCGCCCACGACGACGCCCTCAGCCGCGCCCGCTTCGAGTTCCGCTGGGAGGACCAGTTCAACCTCTCCCTGGACCCCGAGACCGCCCGCAAATTCCACGACGAGACCCTGCCGAAGGAGGCGCACAAGACCGCCCACTTCTGCTCCATGTGCGGCCCCAAGTTCTGCAGCATGAAGATCAGCCAGGACATCCGCGACGCCGCCAAGGCCCAGAACGACGCGGGCGCCAGCCTTGCGGACGCCGAGGCGGGCATGGCCGAGATGAGCGCCAAGTTCAGGGCCGGGGGCGGGGAGATTGAGGTGAAGGTGTAAGCGAGGGGGCGCACCCCTGCATGCGCCGGGGTGCGCCGCCTTAGCCGCGAGACACTTTGCCAAACAGAATACGCGAACTAACTTGTCCGCCTCAGCGGGGGAGCGGAGCGGCATGCCTACGCCGAGCAAAGCCATAGGTGGGGGACGCTAACTGGCTCAGGATCGATCAGTAGTTGCTACTCTAGAAGAGGTGCGCGAACGCCTGCACCGAAAGGCGAACAACTACTTTCGCTATGAGCTGAGGCGATGGGATCAATCCAGATGGAGATTGTTCTTTGGTGCGACGGACGCTCTTTTAGACACCCAATTCGCCCTTTCAGACGTCGCGGGAGGGCTTCCCGCCGACAGAAAACACGCAATTCTAGCGTGCTACGGATACCTTCAAGCCCTCTACATCCAACAAGATGCTGTCACCCTAATCTGGCGGGCGCTCGATATTTCCGGCGATGCACTTGCTGATGCGAGGGTTAAAAAGGTTCGGGAGCTACGAAACCGTATTGCTGGCCACCCCGCCCGAGCTGAAAAACTAGGAGGTGGAAAACGGCCATCGTCGGCCATCATCAATTTGCACGACATCGAGCCCGCTACCGGCTTCAAAGCTGTCATCTATTACGATGACGATATGGACGTCGTCGATATATCGTTCTCCGATTTACTAGAAGAAAATTGCTTTGGTCTTCTAGAATCTCTTCTGAAAGCCGAACGTGTGATGATAGAGCGAGAAACCGCTTTTCGCGAAATAGAGAGGGCCAGCCCCCTCACAACCAAATTCGAGAATGGGCTAAGCTATATTCTTGAAAAACTCAGATGCGGGCCTGAAGATAGCCGACGAGATATGGCTATCCGAATGCTCACAAGCAGCGTCGATGAACTCGAAGTCATGCTGAAGGCCAGAAATTTTTGGTATGACGCATCCGAGTACCACATAGACGCAATTCGCGCCGGCATAGAGCTCGGCGGGCGTTTGATTGAAATCTCGCCACAGGGCCGCGCTCAACAGAATTGGAGGATCATTAGCGAAGGCATAGATTCTCACGTAAAAGATCTCTTGAGACATTTAAGCGCGCTGGATGAGAAGCTAGCGGAGACACCCGGCTAGAATGCCCACCCTCGTCCTCCTCGCCGGGCCGAACGGCGCCGGGAAGACCACCTTCATCAACGGCTTCCTGCGGGAACGGGCCGAGGCGTTTCAGTTCGTCAATCCTGACGAAGTGGCGCGGTCCCTGCCGCATGGCCCCGGTCGTGATCTGGCCGCCGGGCGGCTGGTGCTGGAGCGGCTGGACGACCTGACCGCCGCCCGCGCCGACGTGGTGCTGGAGACGATGCTGGCCACGCGCACCCACGCCCGCCGCATCCGCGACTGGAAGGCGGCCGGATACCGCTTCGAACTGGTCTATCTGCGCCTGCCCTCGGTCGAGGCCTCCATCGCCCGCGTCGCGCACCGGGTCGCGCGCGGCGGCCACGGCATTCCCGAAGAGACGCTGAGGCGGCGCTATCCGCTCAGCCTCGACTACCTCGAAACCGTCTACAAGCCGCTGGCCGACGAGTGGAAAGTCTATGCAAGTGGCGGCGACACCCTCGAACTGCTAGACTGGCATCCACGATGACCAAGTCATTCTTCGACCACGAAACCATCCTGAAGGCTGGCCGTCGCGCCGCCGAGATGGCCAAGCATGGCACGCGCGAGGAGCAGTCCGGGAAGTTCCTGCCGCCGCCCGGCTGGAAGGGCCATCTGGTCACGGGCGCCGCCGCGCCGAAGCTAGAACCCAAACGCAAGCGGGCCTGATTCTCTTTCCTCCCCATGCAATGGGGAGGGGGACCGCGTAGCGGTGGAGGGGCTTTACGACAGCGGAACCAAGCGGCCCCTCCATCTCGGTCGCTTGCGCGCCCGATCCACCTCCCCACTGCGTAGGGAGGAGAAGCCCCGTCCGATCCTGACGCACCCGTCCTCCATCCTCCGCCTTTCAGGCAGGAGGCGGCGCCGCGCATCATCGCCTCCGGCCGGTGGGAGCAGGACGAGTACGGCGCTGCCACCTACATCCCCGACCATGTGCGGCCCTCGACCGCCGAGCGGGCCGAGGCGCCCCCTCCAAACGTCGATGACGCCCCGCGCGGCTGTTATTACGAAGACCCGGCGCCGCGGGACGGCTATCGCGTCCGCTCCGAGGCGACCTGGGCGGCGGCGCGGCGCGACTATCTGGCCGGGGATACGGCCGAGGCCGTCTGCGATCGCTATGGGCTGAAGCTGGGGACGCTGCGGTCCCGCGCCGCGCGCGAGGGCTGGCGCCGTTGCGACGCGGGCGACCCGGATCCGTGGCCTGACGACGACGATCCGGTCGAGGATGCAGCGGCGGACGCCCCCGATCTGGCGGCGATGGCGGCTCAGGCCCTGATGCGGCTGAACCGGGCGGTGCGGCGCGGCCGGGCGGCCGAGGCGGCGTCGTGGCTGCGCACCTGGCGCGCGCTGACCGACCCGGCCCTGCTGGCCGTCGCCGAGCCGGAAAGCCCGCCGCCTGCGCCTGAACCTGACCCGCTCGATACGCTGGAAGCCGACATGAAGGCGGTCGCCGCCGTCGCCCGCGACGCCGCCCGTCTGGCCCCCGACGACCTGCTGGGCCGCCGCGCCGTCGAGGCCCGCCTCGCCGTCCTCAGCGCTCGCCTCGCGCCAGAAAGGGCAGAGCTAGGAGAGGCGGCGATTTCAGACGATTCAGACGAATTGGACTCTGTTTTTCCCGATCCTTCTCCCCCTGTGGGAGAAGGTGGCCCGTGAGGGCCGGATGAGGGGTGTCGGCGCGACATGAAGCGCCTTCTCTCCCTCGGGTTCATGGGAAAACGGGGCGCTCACACCCCTCATCCGTCCGCCCCCGGGTCAAGCCCGAGGGCTGCCACCTTCTCCCACAAGGGGAGAAGGAAACTATGCCTTGCCCGCGATCTCGCGCAGGGCGTTGACGAACACCTGCGTCGGCTGGCCGCCGGAGATCAGATATTTGTCCTCCACCACCACGGCGGGGACGGAGGTGATGCCCCGCGCGCGCCACAGGGCCTGCGCCGTGCGCACCTCCTGCATATAGCGGCCGGACGCCAGCACCTCGGCGGCCTCGGCGCGGTCCAGCCCGGCGGTCTCGGCCGCCTCGGTCAGGACGCCCGCGTCCGAGACGTTGCGGCCCTCAGTGAAGTGGGCGCCGAACAGGGCGTGCTTCAGCGCCGCCTGCTTGTCGGGCGCCGTCAACCCGGCCCAGTGCAGCAGGCGGTGGGCGTCGAAGGTGTTCCACATGCGGCTGTCGTCGCGGAAGTTCATCTCGACCCCGACCTCGGCGGCGCGGGCGGTGATGGCGGCGCGGTTGGCGGCCGACTGTTCGGGGGTGGAGCCGTATTTGCGGGCCAGGTGCTCGCCCATGTTCTCGCCCTCGGGGGCGATGTCGGGGTTCAGCTCGAACGGCTGGAACGTGATGTCGGCGGCGATCCCTTCGCCCTCCAGTCGCTCCAAAGCCTGCTCCAGCCCGCCCAGCCCCACGGCGCACCAGGGGCACATGACGTCGGAGACGAAGTCGATCTTCAGCGGCTTGAGCGGGGCGGCGTCGGTCATGGCGGCGGCTTTCTGAAACAGCGTGTGTGACGAAGGATATGGGCGCGACGAAGAAGGAGGCAAGCGCGCTTCTCGCGCCGGGGCAGAAGGATTACACAGCGCCCATGAGCGAACTCACCCCTCCCGTCGTCGTCCTCGACAAGTCCCAGATGGCCGACAACATCGGCGCCGTCGCCCGCGTCATGGCCAATTTCGGCCTGTCCGAGCTGCGGCTGGTCAGCCCGCGCGACGGCTGGCCCCAGGAGCGCGCCTGGGCCACGGCGTCCGGCGCCGACTGGGTGCTGGACGGGGTGAAGGTGTTCGACAGCGTGGCTGAGGCCATTGCCGATCTGCACACCGTCTTCGCCACCACCGCCCGCCCGCGCGAGACGCGCCAGCCGGTGCGCACCCCGCGTGAAAGCGCGCGCATCCTGTATGACGACACGGCCTCGGGTCTGAAGACCGGCCTGCTGTTCGGCGGCGAGCGCGCAGGGCTGGAGACGGGCGACATCGCCCTGTGCGCCGGGATCACGACGATTCCGATCGACCCGAAGCACCACTCGCTGAACCTGGCGCAGGCGGTGGCGATCAACGCCTATGAGTGGCGCACCCTGATCCTGGACGCCCCGCCGCCGCGTTTCCGCGAGGGCGAGCCGCCCGCGTCGAATGACCTGCTGCTGGGCATGTACGAGCATCTGGAGGCGGAGCTGGACAACGGCGGCTTCTTCTATCCGCCCGAGAAGAAGCGCTCGATGAGCCAGAACCTGCGCGTCATGCTGGGCCGCGCCGCCTTCACCGAGCAGGAGGTCGCCACCATGCGCGGCGCGATCCACGCCCTGGCCAAGGGCCGAGGCCGGGTGCTGGCCAAGCTGGCGGCCGAACGGGCTGAGGCGGAGAAGAAGGACACGTGAAACTCGCCCTCGTCTATCCGCTTGCGGCGCTGGCCGAGATCGGCGGCTGTTTCGCCTTCTGGGCCTGGCTGAAGCTGGATCGCTCGCCGTGGTGGCTGGCGCCGGGCGTGCTGTGTCTGATCGCCTTCGCGTGGCTGCTGGCGCTGGTCCCGGCCGAGACGGCGGGGCGGGCGTTCGCGGCCTATGGCGGGGTCTATATCGTCGCTTCGCTGGCGTGGATGGCGCTGGTCGAGAAGGCGACGCCTGACCGCTGGGACGTCGCCGGCGGCACAGTCTGCCTGATCGGCGCGGCGATCATCCTGTTCGGGCCGAGGGCCTAGAGCGCGCCGAAAAAGGCCGGCACGGTCTCGCTGGCGGGACCATAGACGCCCTCGTCGAACAGGCCCGCGCCCTGCGTCGGCTCCAGATTGATCTCCACCGTCCGCGCTCCGGCCATGCGGGCCAGTTGCACGAAGCCCGCCGCCGGATAGACCGCGCCCGAGGTGCCGATGGAGACGAACAGGTCGCAGCGCGCCAGCGCCCGCTCGATCCGCTCCATCTCCAGCGGGATTTCCCCGAACCAGACGATGTGCGGGCGCAAGCGTCCGTGCGGGTGATGTGGCGAGGCATGGGCGGGCTCAAGGTCGCCGTCCCAATCGCACACGACGCCCGAGGCGGTGCAGCGCGCCTTCTTCAGTTCGCCGTGCATATGGATCAGCTTGAAGCCCGGCGCGGGCGGGGTCTCCGCGTGCGCCCGGTCGTGCAGGTCGTCGACGTTCTGGGTCACCAGCAGGAAGTCGCCTGTCCACCGCGCCGCCAGATCGGCCAAGGCTCGGTGCGCGGCGTTGGGGTGGACGCTGGCCAGCTGCCGCCGTCGCTGGTTGTAGAAGTCCTGCACCAGAGCCGGGTCGGCGGCGAAGCCCTCGGGCGTGGCGACGGCCTCGACGCGATGCCCCTCCCACAGGCCGTCGGAGGCGCGGAAGGTCGGCACGCCGCTCTCGGCTGAGACGCCGGCGCCGGTCAGGACGACGAGGTTCATGCTGGGCTCCTTTGTGCGGACAGACGGTCGTGCAGCCAGTCGATCATGGCGCGGACCTTGGGCGGGACGTGGCGGGGGTGGGGGTGGACGGCCCAGACGCCTTCGTCGGGCGGGCGGGCCTCGTCCAGCAGGGAGACGAGGGCGCCCGACGACAGGGCCTCGGAGACGTAGAAGTCGGGCAGTTGGCACAGGCCGAGGCCCTGCAACGCCGCATCCAGCACCGCCGCGCCGGAGTTGCAGCGCCAGCGGCCGGTGGGGCGGAGGCTGATTTCTCGGTCCGCCTCGGTGAAGCGCCAGTGTTCGGCCGAGCCGATCAGGCCGTCGTGGCTGGCGATCTCGGAAAGGTCGCGCGGGGCGCCGCGACGGGCCAGATAGTCGGGGCTGGCGCACAGGATCAGCCGCCGCGAAGCCAGCCGCCGCGCCATCAGGCGGGAGTCGGTCAAGTGGCCGAAGCGCACCGCCAGATCATAACCGTCGCCGACCAGATCGCGCAGGCGGTTGTCGAGGTCCAGTTCGATGCGCAGTTCGGGGTTCAGCTTCGAGAAGGCGTTGACGGCGGGGGCGATGAAGCGTTCGCCATAGGAGACCGAACAGGTCATGCGCAGCAGGCCGCGCGGGGCCTGATCGTCCGGCTGGACGGCGGCCAGTGCCTCGTCGCGTTCGTCGATCAGGCGACGGCAGCGGGAAAGGAAGTCGCGGCCCGCGTCCGTCAGCTCGACCCGGCGGGTGGTGCGGTGAAGGAGGCGGGTCTGCAGGCGATCCTCCAGCCGGGCGATCTCGCGGCTGACGGCCGAGGTCGACAGGCCCAGACGCCGGGCGGCGGCCGAGAAGCTGGCCTGTTCGGCGACAGCGGTGAATTCGTCGATCCCGTCCCAGCGGCTCATGGGGACGTTGGATCAGCATTATTGCTCAACAGCAATAATGTTTTGCGGTTGTCGCCGTTTCGACCCGGCCGCAACGGGCGTAGTAAGGTCGCCAAATCACTCGCCCACCTCATGTCCCTGAAGCAGCGAGCGACCGCGTCGCGAGCGATAGGGACGTCCGAAGGACCAAGACCCATGAAAACCCGCGCCGCCGTCGCGTTCGAAGCCAAACGCCCGCTCGAGATCGTCGAGGTCGATCTGGAAGGGCCGCGCGCGGGCGAGGTGCTGATCGAGATCAAGGCGACGGGGGTCTGCCACACCGACGCCTATACGCTGGACGGTCTGGACAGCGAGGGTCTGTTCCCCTCGATCCTGGGCCACGAGGGCGCGGGCGTGGTGGTGGAAGTCGGGCCTGGCGTGACCTCGCTGGCCGTCGGCGATCACGTCATCCCGCTGTACACGCCGGAATGCCGCCAGTGTAAGTCGTGCCTGAGCCGCAAGACCAACCTGTGCACCTCGATCCGGGGCACGCAGGGCAAGGGGCTGATGCCGGACGGCACCTCGCGCTTTTCCTACAAGGGCCAGACCATCCACCACTACATGGGCTGCTCGACCTTCTCGAACTACACGGTCCTGCCCGAGATCGCGGTGGCGAAAATCCGCAAGGACGCGCCCTTCGACAAGGCCTGCTATGTCGGCTGCGGCGTGACGACGGGCGTGGGCGCCGTGGTCAACACGGCCAAGGTCGAGCCGGGCGCCAACGCCGTGGTCTTCGGTCTGGGGGGCATCGGCCTGAACGTCATTCAGGGGCTGAAGATGGTCGGGGCCGACATGATCATCGGCGTCGACATCAACGGCGACAAGGAGGAGTGGGGCCGGCGCTTCGGCATGACCCACTTCGTCAATCCGAAGGACGTGTCGGACGTGGTGGCCCATCTGGTCGAGCTGACCGGGGGCGGCGCCGACTACACCTTCGACTGCACCGGCAACACCGTGGTCATGCGTCAGGCGCTGGAAGCCTGCCACCGCGGCTGGGGCGAAAGCGTCATCATCGGCGTGGCCGAGGCGGGCAAGGAGATCGCCACCCGTCCGTTCCAGCTGGTCACCGGCCGCGTCTGGAAGGGCTCGGCCTTCGGCGGGGCGCGCGGCCGCACCGACACGCCGAAGATCGTCGACTGGTACATGGACGGAAAGATTGAGATCGATCCGATGATCACCCACACCCTGCCGCTGGAACGCATTAACGAGGCCTTCGATCTGATGCATGAAGGCAAGAGCATTCGTTCGGTGATCGTGTTCTAAGAGAGAGGTTCAGCCATGGGCGACTGGAAACTGCCGTGGACGGGCGCCTGCCTTTGCGGGCAGGTGCGGGTCAGGGTGTCTCAGGCTCCGGTTTTTGCGTCGGCCTGTCACTGTCGCGCCTGTCAGAAGCTGACGGGCGGGGCCTATTCGCTGAGCCTGATGCTGCCCAGCGAAGGGCTGACGGTCGAGGGCGAGACGGAGATCGGCGGCCTGCACAATCCCGTGCCGGAGCATCACTTCTGTCCGTCGTGCAAGACCTGGCTCTTCACGCGCGGCATCGCCGGGGGACAGTTCGTCAACCTGAGGCCCAGCCTGCTGGACGACGCGGCGTGGTTCGTTCCCCATGTCGACACCTGGACGACGCAGCGCCTGCCGGGCGTGCAGTCGGGGGCCGTGGTCGGCTATCCCGAGTTCCCGCCGCCCGAAGATTATGGCGAGCTGATGGGCGCCTACGCCCGCGAGGGCGCGCGCCCCGGCTGAGGTCGGACTGAGCAGGTGCAGCAAAGTTCGTTGCCAAATGAAACCTGCTCGGTTTAGCTGGCGGCGCCCGGCGAAGGGTCGGGCGGATCTGGGAGGATCACCATGTTCACGCACGTCACTGTCGGGGCCAACGACCTCGACGCCTCGCGCAAATTCTACGACGCCGTTCTGGGCGCGCTGGGCCATCAGCCGGGCGCGGAAGGCAATGTGCCTATGCCGGGCGTCTGGTATATGACGCCGCGCGGCATGCTGGGCGTGGTCAGGCCGCGCGACGGGCAGGCGGCCTGTCACGCCAACGGCGGCACCATCGGCTTCTTCGCCCGCAGCCCCGAGGCGGTTGTGGCCTTCGCCGAGGCCGGGGTTGCGGCGGGCGGTACGGCGATCGAGGATCCGGCGGGGCCGCGCACCACGCCTTTCGGTCCGCTGCATCTGGCCTATCTGCGCGATCCGTCGGGCAACAAGATCTGCGCCGTTCACCGGCCGGGCTGAGGATTGAGACGATGAAGACGAAGGCGGCGACTGCGTCGATCATGGCCGTTCTGGCCGTTACGGCGATCGCCGCCTGCAGTCCGGGCGAAGCGCCTGCGCCCGCCGAGCAGGCTGCGCAGGCGTGGGTCCGCAAGAAGGTGGTGCTGTATCTGCCGGACCGGGTGATGAAGGAACGGGTCGAGATCGCCGCCCTGTCGCCCTATCTGACGGCCGTGGATGAGGCGGTCGCCGCCGCCGCCGGGACGCAGCCGATGCAGCCGGGCGCGTCGGGGATGCTGTTGCTGATGGTCAAGCCGGGCGAGCAGTCCCGCGCCTTCATCGTCACCGGCGAGCCGCCGATGAAGCCGGAGGTGATCGAGGCGATCGTCAACGCAGCAGGAGCAGTCCCGGCGCCGTCCGTGCGGCAGGGACCCATTCTGGTCGGCCTGCAGTTCGACGCCTGGGGCGGCGGCGCCCAGCCCGAAGGCGCGGTCGCCCCCATTCCGCGCGACTGGTACGCGCATTTCTCGGAAGACGGCGGCGTCCTCGATGACGCCCTGATGGCCAAGGTCTGGCCGGACTGATCTGGAGTTTTTAGTCTGATGGAAACGGTCAAGAGCCACGTCGTTCACGGCGGGACGCTGCGCTATCTGAAGCACGACAGCGCGACGACGGGCACGCCCATGACGCTGTCGGTCTTCGTGCCTGCTGGCGAGGGGCCGTTTCCGGTCCTGATCTGGCTGTCGGGCCTGACCTGCACCGAGGACAACTTCACCACCAAGGCCGGGGCCTATAAGGCCGCAGCCGAACACGGCGTCATCATCGTCGCGCCCGACACCTCGCCGCGCGGGGAAGGCGTGGCGGACGACGCCGCCTATGATCTGGGGCAGGGCGCGGGCTTCTATGTCGATGCGACGCAAGGCCCGTGGGCGCCGCATTTCCGCATGGAGAGCTATGTCACGGGCGAGTTGATCGACTTGATCGACGCCCAGTTCCCGACGACGAAGACGCGCTCCATCTTCGGCCATTCGATGGGCGGGCATGGGGCGCTGACGCTGGCGCTGCGCTATCCTGAGCTGTTCAAGTCGGTGTCGGCCTTTGCGCCGATCTCGTCGCCGACGCGCTGTCCGTGGGGCGAGAAGGCCTTCACCGCCTATCTGGGCGAGGACCGGGCGGAATGGGCCAAGCATGACGCGGCCCTGCTGATCGAAAGCGGGGCGGCGAAAGGCGTGTTCGACGACATCCTGGTGGATCAGGGCGACGCCGATTCCTTCCTGACCGATCAGCTGAAGCCGGAACTGCTGACGGCGGCGGCGCAAAAGGCCGGTCAGGGGCTGACCCTGCGGATGCAGCCGGGCTATGACCACTCCTACTTCTTCATGGCCAGCTTCGTGGACGACCATGTGGCCTTCCACGCCAAGCGGCTGAAAGCCTGAGTGAAATGACCGACGCCGCCCCCGATTTCGATTCCATGTTCGGCGACCTGTGCACCCAGGTCGGCTTCTGCCTGCATGAAAAGGGGCAGAAGAAGGTGATCGCCGCCCTGCCCAAGGGGCTGGACGCGGCCGTCCGCGCCGTCTTCGCCGCCGAGGGCGTGGACGAGCCGAACGCGCCGGGCGATCTGAAACGCGCCGTGCGCGACTGCATCAAGGCGCATGTGACGCGCTGATTCTGCGGAAAACGCTTCGGGGGACGATCAAGCCTTGCAGGCGGCGGCGACGCCGTTAGCATCCCGGTCCATCGCTTTTTGGGAGGAAAGCCATGATGGATCGTCGCCGTCTTCTGGCAGGGGCCGCAGCGGGGGGAGCGCTGGCGGCGATCGGGCCGGTGCGCGCCATGGCACGCACGACGGGGGCGCAGGACGCCTCCGCCGCCTTCAACGCCCTGATGGACCGGATCGCGCAGGAGATGCTGCTGAGCGATCCGGAATCCCTGACCATGCTGGGCATGGACCGGGGACCGATGGCCGACGCCCGCTTCAAGCTGAGCGACCGCAGCCAGGCCAAGGTCGAGGCGGACAAGGCGAAATTCGTCGCGGCCATGAAGGATATGGCGGCGATCGACCGCAACGCCCTGCCGGCCAAGGAGCAAGTCTATCACGACTCGCTGACCTTCTTCGGCGAGACGGCGATGCAGGGCTACGCCTTCCCCTACGGCGGCGGCATGTTCCCCTCGCCCTATACGATCAGCCAACTGGGCGGGTCCTATCAGCAGATTCCCGACTTCCTCGACAGCCAGCATCGCATCGAGGCGGCGGACGACGCCGAGGCCTATCTGTCGCGCCTGTCCGACTTCGCCCGCAGTCTGGATGACGAGCGCGAGCGGATGCAGATCGACTACGCCGCCGGGGCCGTGCCGCCGGATTTCGTCATCGACCGCACCCTGACGCAGATGGAGGCCATCACCGGCACGGCGGCCGCCCAGTCGGTCATGACCCAGTCCATCGCCCGCCGCACGGCCGAGAAGAACATCCCCGGCGACTGGGCCGCGCGGGCCGAGGCCATCCTGACCGACGCCGTCTATCCGGCGATCCAGCGTCAGGCCGAGGCGCTGAAGGCGGTGCGCGCCGGGGCGACGCATGACGCGGGCGTCTGGCGCCTGCCGGACGGCGAGGCCTATTACCGCTACGGCCTGAAGAACTACACCACCTCCTCGCTCAGCCCCGACGAGGTGCACCAGATGGGGCTGGTGCAGGTGGCCGAGATTTCCGCCCGCGCCGACGCCCTGTTGAAGGCGCAGGGGATGACGCAAGGCACGGTCGGGGAACGCATCGCCGCCATCGGCGCGGACCCGCGCTTCGTCTATCCGAACACGGACGAGGCCAAGGAAGAGCTGCTGCAGGAGCTGAACGTCCAGATGGCCGCCATGCAGGCGCGCCTGCCGGACTATTTCGGCCGCCTGCCCAAGTCGCCGTGCGAGATCCGGCGCGTGCCCAAGGCCATCGAGGCGGGCGCGCCGGGCGGCTATTATCAGGCCCCGGCGCTGGATGGGTCGCGGCCGGGCGCCTACTACATCAACCTGCGCGACACGGCCGAGTGGCCGAAGTGGATGCTGCCGACGCTGACCTATCATGAGGCGACGCCGGGCCATCACCATCAGATCGCCCTGCAGATGGAGCAGCCGGACACGCCGCTGCTGATGAAGGTCATGGGCTTCTCGGCCTATTCGGAAGGCTGGGGCCTGTATTCCGAGCAGCTGGCGGACGAGATGGGCGTCTATGAAAACGATCCCTTCGGCCAGGTGGGCTATCTGCAGTCTCTGATGTTCCGCGCCGCGCGGCTGGTGGCCGACTCCGGCCTGCACCACAAGCGCTGGAGCCGCGAACAGGCCATCCGCTACATGGTCGACGCGCTGGGCGACAAGGAAAGCACCATCGCCACCGAGATCGAACGCTACTGCGTCTGGCCCGGGCAGGCGTCCAGCTACAAGGTCGGCCACACCACCTGGGTCAGGCTGCGCGAAGACGCCAAGCGGCGTCTGGGCAGCCGCTTCGACATCAAGGGCTTCCATGACACGGGCCTGGCCCTGGGCGGCGTGCCGCTGACGGTGCTGGAGCGGACGATGAACGCCTGGACGCCGGTCTGACGACGACCTGAGTTTCCCGGACGCGCCGGTCCTTCATTGAGCGTGAGTATGGAGCAACGCCCGGCGCGGCGCGGCTTCTTTGGGGGGAGTACCTGAATGATCAATCGCCGCAATCTTCTGCTGAGCGCCGCTGCGACCGCCGCCGCGGCGCCCATGCTGGCCCAATGCGCCGCCGCTGCAGCCAGCGACGCCGACGCGCGCCTGAACGCCCTGCTGGACGGCTGGTTCGAGGCCGACATCGACGAGGCACCCGAGCGCGCCACCAACCTGGGGCTGGACAAGGACGCCCGCGCGGGCCTGTCGTCCAAGCTCAGCGAGGCCGGACCGAACGCCATCCGCAAGGATCGCGACAAGGCCGTCACGCGCTGGGATCAGTTGAAAGCTTTCGACCAGAAGGGTCTGTCCGAGGCCGGGGCGCTGAACTACGCCATCGCCGCCTTCGGGCGCGAAACGGCGGCCCAGACGGCGCGCTTCGACTATGGCGCGGGGCCGGGCCGCCCGTCGCCCTATGTCGTGACCCAGTTGTCGGGCGCCTATTTCTCCACGCCCGACTTCATGGACAACCAGCACCGCATCGAGGACGCGGCGGGCGCCGACGCCTTCCTGTCGCGCCTCGAGGCCTTCGCCGGCGTGCTGGACGGCGAGACGGACAAGATCAGGGAAGACGCCGGTCTGGGCGTCATCGCGCCGGACTTCATCATCGACCGGATGCTGCCGCAGATCCGCACCCTGCGCGACACGCCCGCCGCCGACATGGCGATGATCCAGTCGCTGGTCCGCAAGACCGCCGCGCTGAACCTGTCGGGCTATGACGCGCGCGCCGCCGCCCTGGTGGACGAGAAGGTCAAGCCGGCCCTGGTCCGCCAGATCGAGGCGCTGGAAGCCATCCGCCCGAAGGCCGTGCACGACGCGGGCGTGTGGCGTCTGCCGGACGGTGAGGCCTTCTACGCCGCCGGGCTGAAATCGAACACCACGACCACCCTGTCGGCCAAGGAAATCCACGCCATGGGCGTCGAACAGGTGGCCGAGATCACCGCCGAAATCGACGGCATCCTGAAGTCCCAGGGCATGACCCAGGGCACCGTCGGCGAGCGGGTTCAGGCCCTGAACAAGGACCCGGCCCAACTGTTCCCCAACACCGACGCGGGCAAGGAAGACCTGCTGAAGTGGCTGAACGAACAGGTCGCGGCGCTGGAGCCGAAACTGCCGACCGTGTTCGGCCGCCTGCCCAAGACCAACGTCGAGATCCGCCGCGTGCCGGTGTCGATCCAGTCGGGCGCGCCGGGCGGCTACTATCAGGGGCCGCCGCTGGATGGCTCGCGCCCGGGCGCCTACTACATCAACCTGCGCGACAGCGGGAACTGGCCCAAGTTCGCCCTGCCGACCCTGACCTATCACGAGGCCTCGCCGGGCCACCATCTGCAGGTGGCGCTGCAGCGCGAGTCGGGCGAGCTGCCGCAGTGGCGCCGCGCGGGCGGCTTCTCGGCCTTCAACGAAGGCTGGGCCCTGTACGCCGAGGCGGTGGCGGCCAACGACCTGGACGCCTATGCGACCGATCCGCTGGGGCGGGTGGGCTTCCTGATGTCCTATCTGTTCCGGGCGGTGCGTCTGGTGGTCGACACCGGCATCCACTCCGAACGCTGGAGCCGTGAACGGGCGGTCGAATATATGGCGGCCTCGGGCGCCAAGCCGCTGGACGCCTCGAACAGCGAGATCAACCGCTACTCGGTCTGGCCGGGCCAGGCCTGCGCCTACAAGGTCGGCCATACGGTCATCGCCCGCCTGCGCGAGGAGGCTCAGGCCAAGGACGGCTTCGACCTGCGCGCCTTCCACGACAAGGTGCTGGGCAGCGGCTCCCTGCCGCTGGCGGTGCTGGAAGGGCGGATGCGCGCCTGACGCGCGGCTGAGGCCTGAAACGAAAGACGGCCCGGACGTTTGCGCGTCCGGGCCGTTTCATATGCGTCGATGAACGCCCGTCAGGTCACGGCGCGCCAGGTGCTCGGCCACAGGTCCTGCGGAACGGCGGTGCAACTCGGCATTTCCTTTTCCTCCAGCAGGGCGAAGCGTTCGCCGGTCCAGGCCCAGACGCCCATGCGGCCGCAATCGCCGATGCCGCGCCCCTTGCCGAAGGCGAACAGGGTCCGGGTTTTCGGATCGTAACGGCTGTTCACCAGCTCGTCGTGGCGGCCCATGGCCGTGGGGAAGTCGATCAGTCGAGGTGCGGTCCCGTCTGCCGGCGTGATGAAATAGACCTGGATGAAATTATAGGCGCCCTCGCCGCACGGCACGCTCCAGAGCAGCTTGTCGGAGGCCAGGCGGGCAACCTCGACATTCGGCTCGAACCGTTCGCCGATGCGGGTGGCGGCCAGGCATTCCTTGACCTTGGGGTGGGCCAGTAGCGCAGGCGACAGGTCGTCCTGAGGCAGGCCGTTCTGGGGAACGGCGGCGGCCAGCGTCACGCGCGGCGCGGCGGGGGCGGCGGGCACGCTGGACGCGGGCTTTTCGCCGCGTCGGATCAGCGCCGTGGTCGTGCCCAGTCGTCCCTGACGCTCGTCGATCCACAGGAAGGCCGCGGCCGCGCCGCCCAGGCTGACCTTCATCTTCTCGTCGCCCCGCCTCAGCGCCATGAAGGAGCCATTGCCCAGATCCCGCAACAGCTCGGCCGAGGGCGTGCGGAAGGCGATGATGTCGCCTTCCTCATCCATCTTGGAGTTCTTGCCGGCATAGCGGCGGCCATCGATCTCGGCGTAGACGTCGCCCTGTCCGTCCTGCAGCCCCCAGCCGCCCATGTGGACGACCGGCCGCGCATCAGGGCCGGGCGCCAGGGAGACCATGACGAAGCCCATGTTCTCCTCGGCCGAGCCGAAGGCGACGCAGTGGTTGGTGTTGTCGCAGGTGGCGGTCCAGTCGCGGAACTCGCGCGTCACGCTGGGCGGATGGGCGCCGTTCTGAGCGGCGGGCTCTACGGCGGAGGCGGAGGCGGCGGGCGGCTGAACCGCCGGGGCTTCTGGCGGTGCGGCGGCCTCCTGTCCCTTGCAGGCGGCCAGCGCCAGAGGAAGCAGGGCGACGGCGGCGACAAACCGGAGGCGATGAGGCGTCATCAGGGATCCCATGCGTTCTGACCGACCGGCGGCGTCAAGCGTAACCGTGAAAGGACCTAGCGGCCAAGCTGAGGTTTCGTTCCGGCGGTTCGGTTCGAGCCGTGCGGCTTTCGTCCCCTTTGCGCCCGCGCGCAGGGGTCGCTATACCGCCTGCACCGAATTCCTTCCCTGAGAGACAGAGGCGTAAGCATGGCCAAGATCAAGGTCGCCAATCCCATCGTGGACATCGACGGCGACGAAATGACCCGGATCATCTGGCAGATGATCAAGGACAAGCTGGTCTTCCCGTATCTGGACCTCGAACTCGACTACTACGACCTGGGCATGGAAAGCCGTGACGCCACCGACGATCAGATCACGATCGACGCGGCCCACGCCATCCAGAAGCACGGCGTCGGCGTGAAGTGCGCCACCATCACCCCGGACGAGGCGCGCGTCGCCGAATTCGGCCTGAAGAAGATGTGGAAGTCGCCGAACGGCACCATCCGCAACATCCTGGGCGGCGTGGTCTTCCGCGAGCCGATCATCTGCTCGAACGTGCCGCGTCTGGTGCCGGGCTGGACCCAGCCGATCGTTGTCGGCCGCCACGCCTTCGGCGACCAGTACAAGGCCACCGACTTCCTGATGCCGGGCGCCGGCACCCTGTCGATCAAGTTCGTCGGCGACGACGGCCAGGTGATCGAACACGAAGTCTACAAGTCGCCGGGCGCCGGCGTCGCCATGGGCATGTACAACCTGGACGCCTCGATCCGCGAGTTCGCCCACGCCTCGTTCGCCTATGGCCTGCAGCGCAACTACCCGGTCTATCTGTCGACCAAGAACACCATCCTCAAAGCCTATGACGGCCGCTTCAAGGACATCTTCCAGGAGGTCTTCGACGCCGAATACGCCGAGGAATTCAAGAAGCGCGGCCTGACCTATGAACACCGCCTGATCGACGACATGGTCGCGGCCGCGATCAAGTGGTCGGGCGGCTTCGTCTGGGCGTGCAAGAACTACGACGGCGACGTGCAGTCGGACATCGTGGCGCAGGGCTTCGGCTCGCTGGGTCTGATGACCTCGGTGCTGATGACGCCGGACGGCAAGGTCATGGAAACGGAAGCCGCCCACGGCACCGTGACCCGTCACTACCGCCAGCATCAGAAGGGCGAGGCCACCTCGACCAACTCGATCGCCTCGATCTTCGCCTGGACCCGCGGCTTCAAGCACCGCGCCAAGCTGGACGACAACGCCCAGCTGGCCGAGTTCGCCGACACGCTGGAGCGCGTGGTCGTCGAGACCGTCGAGTCGGGCTTCATGACCAAGGACCTGGCCCTGCTGGTCGGCGATCAGCAGTCCTGGCTGACCACCGAAGGCTTCCTGGACAAGGTGTCCGAGAACCTGAAGAAGGCCCTGCCGGGTATCGGCTGAGCTTAGTTCAGAATGACATCAAGGCCCGCCGGAGCGATCCGGCGGGCTTTTTTGTTGTGCGGGTTGAGCCGGTGAAAACACGCATTGAACCCGCCTGCGATCCATGTCCCTAATCCGCCTGGGGATTTTGGCGCCGTTTCGTCGTTATCGCGTCGCGTTCGTAAGGCAGGGGAGGGCCGATGAACCGCAAACTGATTATTCGTCTGGGGCTGGCGGCGGCGGCCGTCTTCGTGGTCGCCTACGGCGCCTCGCCCTTGCTGGCGGCGCGTTCTCTGGTGCAGGCGGCCAAGGCCGGGGACGCGCAGAGGCTGGAACGCCAGGTCGACTTCCCCGCGTTCCGCGCCAATCTGAAGGACGAGCTGAACGCCCGCATGATGGTCGAGATGCGCAAGGACAAACGCCTCGGCGACAGCGGCCTGTCGGGGCTGGGGATGCTGCTGGCGCCCGCCCTCGTCGGCGGAGCGGTCGACGCGTTCGTCACCCCTCAGGCCATCGCCCTGATGGTGCAGGAGGGGCGCGCGCCCAAGCCGGAGATCAAGCGCCTGGAGCCTCAGGAGCCGAAGTCCGAGGACAAGCGCGTGCGCCAATCCTGGGGCTATCGCGACCTGGACACCTTCGCGGTCACCTTGACCCGCGACGACCAGCCGGGCGAGCAGGTCTCTCTGCTGATGAAGCGCCGCAACCTGTTCGGCTGGAAGCTGGCCGGGATCGATCTGGGAACGCCGGAGTAAAAATATCCGCTCATCCCGGCGGACGCCGGGATCCAGTTCTTTGGCTGCAAGCACAGGCGGCCAACGATGGCGTGCGAGGCTCTTACTAGGTCCCCGCCTCCGCGGGGATGAGCGGGGAGGAAAAAGGGCGGCGCATCGGATGCGCCGCCCTTCGTCGTTTCCGCTTATGAGGGCGATCAGCCCTTGAGCGCGGCGCGGATGGCGTTCAGGCCGTCTTCGGCCTTCGACCCGTCGGGCGCGCCGCCCTGGGCGAAGTCCGGCTTGCCGCCTGCGCCCTTGCCGCCCATGGCGATGACGGCGTCGCGGGCCAGATCGGCCGCGTTGACCTTGCCCGCCATGTCCGGCGTGGCGGCGACCGTGATGGCCGCCTTGCCGTCGGTGACGCCGACCAGGGCGACGACGCCCGAGCCGAGCTGCTTCTTGAAGTCCTCGGCCACGCCGCGCAGGCCCTTGCCGTCGACGCCGTCCAGAACGCGGGCGATCAGCTTGATCCCGCCGATGTCTTCAGGCGCGGCGTTGGCGCCTGCGCCGCCGCCCAGGGCCAGTTGCTTCTTGAGGTCCGCGACCTGCTTCTCCAGCGTCTTGACCGAGGCCTGCAGGCCCTCGACGCGGGCCGGAACCTCGGCGGGCTGGATCTTGAAGCCCTGGGCCAGATGGCGGGCGACATTGGCCTGATCCTGCAGGAAGCGGCGGGCCGCATCCCCGGTCAGGGCCTCGACCCGACGCACGCCGGCGGCCACGCCGCCTTCCGAAACGATCTTGAACAGGGCGATGTCGCCGGTGCGGAAGACGTGGGTGCCGCCGCAAAGTTCGACCGAATAGGCGCCCGGACCCGACAGGGCATGGCCGATGGTGAGGACGCGGACCTCGTCGCCGTACTTCTCGCCGAACAGGGCCACGGCGCCCGCCGCGATGGCGGCGTCGGGCGTCATCAGCTCGGTTGTGACCGGGACGTTCTGACGGATGACGGCGTTCACCTCGTCCTCGACGCGGGCGATCTCATCGTCCGTCATCGGGGCGTTGTGGCTGAAGTCGAAGCGCATCCGCTCGGCGTCGACCATCTGGCCCTTCTGGGCGACGTGGGCGCCCAGCACGTTCTTGACGGCGGCGTGGAACAGGTGGGCGGCCGAGTGGTTGGCGCGGGTGGTCGGGCGCGAGCCTTCCTCGACCGTGGCGGTCACGACCGCGCCGGTGGCCAGCGACCCTTGCGTCACTTCCACCGTGTGAACGTGCAGGTCGCCGCCGTGCTTCTTGGTGTCCAGGACGCGGCCTTCGCCGCCGCTCCAGACCAAGGCGCCCTTGTCGCCCGCCTGACCGCCGCCTTCGCCGTAGAAGGGGGTCTTGTCCAGCAGAACCTCGACCGTGTCGCCGGTTGCGGCGGACGAGCTTTCCACGCCGTCCTTGACGATGGCCAGCACCTTGCCCTCGCCGGTCTCGGACTCATAGCCGGTGAACTCGGTGCCGCCGTGCTGGTCGCGCAGGGCCAGCCAGGCGCCGGCCGAGGCCGTCTGGCCCGAGCCCTTCCAGTGTTCGCGCGAGCGATCGCGCTGTTCCGTCATGGCGGCCTCGAAGCCGTCGACGTTGACGCTGAAGCCGCGACGGCGGGCCTCGTCCTGCGTCAGGTCCAGCGGGAAGCCGTAGGTGTCATACAGGGTGAAGGCCGTCTGGCCGTCCAGCATGTCGCCGGCCTTGAAGTCGGCCGTCGCCTGATCGAACAGGTTCATGCCGCGGCCCAGCGTGGTGCGGAAGCGGATCTCTTCCTGCTTCAGCGTGTCCTCGATGAAGGCCTGTGCGCGGCCCAGTTCCGGATAGGCCTCGCCCATCTCCTCGACCAGCGTCGGCACCAGGCGGTGCATCAGCGGGTCCTGCGCGCCCAGCAGATGGGCGTGGCGCATGGCGCGGCGCATGATGCGGCGCAGGACATAACCCCGGCCCTCGTTCGAGGGGGTCACGCCGTCGGCGATCAGGAAGGCGGTCGAACGCAGGTGGTCGGCGATGACCCGGTGCGACGGCGCGCGCTCGCCCTCGGCCTTGGTCGAGGTCAGCTCTTCGGAGGCCGAGATCAGGTTGCGGAACAGGTCGACTTCATAGTTGGAGTGGACGCCCTGCAGGACGGCGGCGATGCGTTCCAGACCCATGCCGGTGTCGACCGACTTCTTGGGCAGTTCGCGAACGATCTCGTCGTTCTCTTTCTCGAACTGCATGAAGACGTTGTTCCAGATCTCGACGAAGCGGTCGCCGTCCTCGTCCGGCGAACCGGGAGGGCCGCCGAAGATGTGGTCGCCGTGGTCGTAGAAGATCTCGGTGCAGGGACCGCACGGGCCGCTGTCGCCCATGGCCCAGAAGTTGTCGTTGGTGGGGATGCGGATGATTTTTTCGTCCGCAAAGCCGGTGACCTTCTTCCAGATGTCGAAGGCTTCGTCGTCGGTGTGATAGACGGTGACCAGCAGGCGGGCGGGGTCGAGACCGAACTCCTTGGTCAGCAGGGTCCAGGCGCGTTCGATCGCGTGGTCCTTGAAATAGTCGCCGAACGAGAAATTGCCCAGCATTTCAAAGAAGGTGTGGTGGCGCGCGGTGTAGCCGACGTTGTCCAGGTCGTTGTGCTTGCCCCCGGCGCGGACGCATTTCTGCGAGCTGGTCGCGCGGTTGTAGGGCGCGGTCGCCGCGCCGGTGAAGTAGTCCTTGAACGGCACCATGCCCGCATTGACGAACAGCAGCGTCGGGTCGTTCTGCGGCACGAGCGGAGCCGACTGCACCTTCTCGTGGCCGTCGGCGGCGAAGTAGTCGAGGAAGGTGGAACGGATCTGCTTCAGGCTGGTCATGGGCGTATCGCTCTGGAACTCGGGCGCGCGGGAGGAAATATCGGAACCGGCGTCATATAGGGATTTTGCGCCGAACGCATCACTGGCGCGTGATCATGCGGGCGCGGGCGCGTTTTTAGGGCCAGGAGCGCTCTAATCGTGCAGGCGATGCGGCGAGACGATCAGGCCGTCCGTGTCCGAGTAGAGCCAATCGCCGGGGGTGAAGATGACGCCGCCGAAGGCGGTGGGGATGTCGATCTCGCCGATGGCGTCGCGGGCGGCGCGCAGGGGGATGGTCCCCAGGGCTTTGACGCCGATGTTCATGGTGTTGATGACGGCGACATCGCGCACGGCGCCGTGGACGACGACGCCGGCCCAGCCGTTGTCGATGGCTAGTTTCGCCAGATTGTCGCCGACCAGGGCCCGCTTCAGCGAACCGCCGCCGTTGACGACCAGCACGGCGCCCTGTCCGGGGCGCTCCAGCGTCTGACGAACCAGGGCGTTGTCGTCCAGCACGCTGAGGGTGCGGATCGGGCCGTGGAAGGCGGCCACCTGGCCGAAGCTGCGGAAAGGCGTCTGGCAGACCTTCACCACGTCGGCGTGGGCGTCGCAGAGGTCGGCGGTGGCGGGGGGCATGGCGTTCCTTCTCATTTGTCAGGAATCGTTGTTACGTGATCTGGTCTGATGGATGTTTCAGACTTTAAATTTAGGGAGAATACGTGTGCGCACGCTAGCCAAATTGGCAATGTCCGGAATTCTTCTCGCCATGACCGCTTCGCCGGCGGTTGCGTTCAAACCATGGGAGTATGTGTACTATTATACATTCTATTCGGACGCATCCATGACGACCGTCGTGGGGTATGGGAGTGATTTTTGCATGGAATCGGGAGGCAGAGTGACAGTAATTACGCCCCTGTTCCCTACGCCTTACTATACGGCCGAGCGGGGGCACGAGTGCCGTCCTGGGGGGCCGCTTTGAGCTGAGGCCAATTTTTCAGCCTGCGCAAAAAAAGGCCCGCCCGAAGCAGGTCGGGCGGGCCGGTCTCCGTCCGACCGGCCGCGCGGGGTCGGTAGGCGGGTCGCGCGGCGGCGAACGGAGAAGCTTGAGCGGAGGGCTGGATCAGCCCTCCAGGTCCTGGCCCTCGTCGGGTTCGGGGGCGCCCAGCATGTCGTCGGCGATCTTGGTCGTGGACTGGCGCACCGCCTTTTCGATCGAGGCGGCCATGTCGGGGTTGTTCTTGAGGAACTCCTTGGCGTTCTCGCGGCCTTGACCGATGCGGGTGGAGTCGTAGGAGAACCAGGAGCCGGACTTCTCGACGATGCCCGCCTTGACGCCCAGGTCGATGATCTCGCCGATCTTGGAGATGCCTTCGCCGTACATGATGTCGAAGATGACTTCGCGGAACGGCGGGGCGACCTTGTTCTTGACCACCTTGACGCGTGTGGTGTTGCCGACCACCTCGTCGCGGTTCTTGATCGCGCCGGTGCGGCGGATGTCCAGGCGCACCGAGGCGTAGAACTTCAGCGCATTGCCGCCCGTCGTCGTTTCCGGCGAGCCGTACATGACGCCGATCTTGTGACGGATCTGGTTGATGAACAGGACGATGCACTTCGACTTGGAGATCGAGGCCGTCAGCTTGCGCAGCGCCTGCGACATCAGACGGGCCTGAAGGCCGGGCAGGCTGTCGCCCATCTCGCCTTCGATTTCGGCGCGAGGCGTCAGGGCAGCGACCGAGTCGACCACCACGATGTCCACGGCGCCCGAGCGCACCAGGGTGTCGACGATCTCCAGCGCCTGCTCGCCCGCGTCAGGCTGCGACACCAGCAGGTCGTCCAGATTGACGCCCAGCTTCTGGGCGTAGACGGGATCGAGCGCGTGCTCGGCATCCACGAAGGCGGCCACGCCGCCCTTCTTCTGGACCTCGGCCACGGTGTGCAGGGCCAGGGTGGTCTTGCCCGAGGATTCGGGGCCGAACACCTCGATCACCCGCCCGACCGGCAGGCCGCCGATGCCGAGCGCCATGTCGAGGCCCAGCGAGCCGGTCGAGACGCTCTCGATCTCGGCCACCTGTCCGGCCTTGCCCAGTTTCATGACCGAGCCCTTGCCGAAGGCGCGATCGATCTGCGCGATCGCCGCCTCTAGAGCGCGTTGTTTGTCGCCGTCTTCTTTACCCACGAGCTTCAGTGCCGCCTGTGACATTGGTTTTCTCTCCCTTGCCATGATTCCCATCTGACTTCGGGAGAGACCCGCCACGGACCCGCTCCCTCGTTGAGACGGACTATGGACATGGTTTGTTCTCGTTCGCAAGATGTTCTCGTGAACTTAACGAGAACGGACTCGCGGGGTGCGACCGATGCTGACGCACCGCCTCTTTTGCCGACTGGATTGATCCGACAGCCAAGCTCGCGCGTTAGGGATGGCATGACTGACATTGAGACTGCCCCTGTCGCCGAGCCGGCCAAGCCCGCCGTCCTGACCATCCGCAACGCCCGCATGGGCGACGTCGCCGGGATCAACGCCTTGGTCGAGCGGGTCTACAAGGACATGCCGCCCTATACGGCCGGGATGCTGCGCGGGCAGATCGCCACCTATCCGGACGGCCAGTTCGTGGTCGAGTTCGAGGGCGAGATCGTCGGCTATGCGGCCAGCTTCCGCATCGACGAGAAGTCGGCCATGGGGCCGCACACCTGGGACCAGATCACCGGCGGCGGCTATGGCGCTCGGCACGATCCGGCGGGCGAGTGGCTGTACGGCATGGAGGTCTGCGTCGACCCCGCCCGGCGGCGCTTGCGCATCGGCCAGCGCCTGTATGACGCGCGCCGCGACCTGTGCGAAGCCCAGAACCTGAAGGGCGTCGTCTTCGGCGGCCGGATGCCCGGCCTGGCGCGACGCCGCGCCGCCTATCCCGACCCGAACGCCTATGTCGAGGCGGTGCGCGACCGCAAGGTGAAGGACCCGATCATGGCCTTTCATCAGCGCTCGGGCTTCGAGCCGGCGGGGGTGCTGCTGAACTATCTGCCGTCGGACAAGGCGTCGCTGGGCCATGCGGCGCGCTGGGTCTGGCGCAACCCCTACTATGTCGAGGCGACGGGCAAGGGGGCGGCCTTTGCGGTCAAGGAGACGGTGCGCGTGGCCACGGTCCAGCTGCAGATGCGCAAGGTCGAGAGCTTCGGCGAGTTCATGGACAACGTCGAATATTTCGTCGACGTGGTGTCGGACTATCGCGCCGACTTCGTGGTCTTCCCCGAGCTGTTCACACTTCAGCTGCTGTCGCTGGAATCGAAGAAGCTGACACCGGCGGAATCGATCGAGGCTCTGACCCGCTACACGCCGCGCTTCGTCGAGGCGATGCGCGAACTGGCGGTCGGCTATAACGTCAACATCATCGGCGGCTCCCACCCGACGCGGACCGAGGACGGCGAGATCCAGAATGTCGCCTATGTCTTCCTGCGCGACGGTTCGGTGCATGAGCAGGAGAAGATCCACCCGACGCCGAACGAACGCCACTGGTGGAACATCAAGGGCGGCGACCGCGTCCACGCCATCCCCACCGACTGCGGGCCGATCGGGGTGATGATCTGCTACGATTCCGAGTTCCCCGAACTTGCGCGGCGTCTGGCGGACGAGGGGGCGCGCATCCTGTTCACGCCTTTCTGCACCGACAACCGGCAAGGGTACTTACGCGTGCGCTACTGCTCGCAGGCGCGGGCCATCGAGAACCAGTGCTACGTCGTCCTGTCGGGCAATGTCGGCAACCTGCCGAACGTCGAGAACATGGACATCCAGTATGCGCAGTCGTGCATCCTGACGCCGTGCGACTTCCCCTTCGCGCGTGACGGGGTGGCGGCCGAGGCCAGCGAGAACGTCGAGACGGTGACGGTGGCGGACCTGGACCTGTCCGATCTGGCCTGGGCCAAGGCGCAGGGGACGGTGCGGAACCTGCGCGACCGCCGCTTCGATCTCTACAAGACGGTGTGGGCGGACGGGGGCTGACCTTACCTCCGCTCATCCCGGCGGACGCCGGGATCCAGTGAGAGCCGCGCGCACAGGACTTGCGTATTCAGGTCGCGCGTTTGAGGCCAAAGCACTGGGCCCCGGCGTCCGCCTGGGTGAGCGGGATTATGAGGGCTGCTTCGTCGGGCTGTCGCGAAACCGGGGCGCAGGCGCGGGCTGCACCACGCCCTGCGCGGTGACGAAGGCGTCGCGGGCGCGGTTGTGCGGGTGGTCGGGGGCCTCGGTCATGGACAGGACGGGGGCGACGCAGGCGGCCTGGGCGTCGGGATCGCTGCACCAGTCGTCGCGGGTGCGGGTGCGGAAGACGGCGGCCAGTTTGTCCTTCAGCCTTGGCCACTGTTCCGGGTCGAAGGGCATGGCGAAGTCGGGATCGTTCGCCAGTCCGGTCAGCCGCATCAGGGCGATGTAGAAGGCCGGTTCGATGGCGCCGACGGCCACGTATTTGCCGTCCGCCGTCTCATAGACCTCATAAAACGGCGCGCCGGTGTCGAGCAGGTTGACGCCGCGCTCGTCGCGCCAAGCCAGACTGGGCGGCAGGGGCGCGGGCAGGTTCTGGCGGAAGCCCCAGATCATGCTCATCAGCAGGGATGAGCCGTCGGTCATGGCGCAGTCGATGACGTCGCCGCGCCCGGTGCGCTGGGCCTTGAGCAGGCCCGCCACCATGCCGAAGGCCAGCAGCATGCCGCCGCCGCCGAAGTCGCCGACCATGTTGATCGGCGGGGTCGGCTTCTCGCCCGCCCGGCCGAAGGCGTGCAGCGCGCCCGAGACGGCGATGTAGTCGATGTCGTGGCCGGGCGCCGGGGCCAGCGGCCCGTCCTGCCCCCAGCCGGTCATGCGGCCGTAGACGAGGCGCGGATTGTCGGCCAGCAGCACGTCGGGGCCAAGGCCGAGACGCTCCATGACGCCGGGACGAAAGCCTTCGATCAGGCCATCGGCGGCGCGGGCCAGATCGCGGATCAGGGCGGCGCCTTCGGGGGTCTTCAGGTCGGCCTCGACCAGACGGGCGCGGCTGCGGTTCAGGGGATCGCGCGGGTCGGGCGTCGCGCCGGGGCGATGGACCAGCACCACCTCCGCCCCATGATCGGCCAGCATCATGCCGCAGAAGGGGGCGGGGCCGATGCCGCCGATTTCGATGATGGTCAGGCCGTCGAGGGTTCCGCTCATGTCCGGCACTGAAGCCGAGGCGGGCGGCCCCGTCCCGCTTGCGCCGTCCGGGGCCGCCCCTTCGGGGGGGGGTGGATGATGAACCCGCTCACCCCGGCGGACGCCGGGGCCCAGTACTTTGGCCGAGGGGCGCGACCATGCTGGTTGGCGCGGCGCGCGTTGCTCTTACTGGGTCCCGGCGTCCGCCGGGATGAGCGGATTTGGATGTTTACGCCGCCCGGTTCTTCACCAGATCGTCCACCACCGACGGATCGGCCAGGGTCGAGGTGTCGCCCAGGGCGCCCAGTTCGTTCTCGGCGATCTTGCGCAGGATGCGCCGCATGATCTTGCCCGAGCGGGTCTTGGGCAGGCCCGGCGCCCACTGGATCACGTCGGGAGCGGCGATGGGGCCGATCTCCTCGCGGACCTGGGCGATCAGGGCCTTGCGCAGGTCGTCGCTTGGCTCGACCCCCTTGTTCAGGGTGACATAGGCGTAGATGCCCTGACCCTTGATGTCGTGGGGGAAGCCGACGACGGCGGCCTCGGCCACGTCGTCGTGCAGGACAAGCGCGCTCTCGACCTCGGCCGTGCCCATGCGGTGGCCCGAGACGTTGATGACGTCATCGACCCGGCCGGTGATCCAGTAGTAGCCGTCCTCGTCGCGGCGGCAGCCGTCGCCGGTGAAATACTTGCCCGGATAGGTCGAGAAATAGGTGTCGAAGAAGCGCTGGTCGTCGCCATAGACGGTGCGCATCTGGCCCGGCCAGCTGTCGGTGATGCACAGATTGCCCTCGGTCGCGCCTTCCAGAACCGCGCCTTCCGCGTCGACGATCTGCAGCTCGACGCCGGGCAGGGGCTTGGTCGCCGAGCCGGGCTTCAGGTCCGTGGCGCCGGGCAGGGGCGAGATCAGGGCGCCGCCCGTCTCGGTCTGCCACCAGGTGTCGACGATGGGTAGGCGGCCTTCCCCGACGACCTCATGATACCAGCGCCAGGCCTCGGGGTTGATCGGCTCGCCGACAGTGCCTAGCAGGCGCAGAGACTTGCGGCTGGACGCCTTCACCGGGGCGTCGCCTTCACGCATCAGGGCGCGCAGGGCCGTGGGCGCGGTGTAGAAGATATTGACCTGATGCTTGTCCACCACTTCCCAGAAGCGGCTGACGGTCGGATAGTTGGGCACGCCCTCGAACATCAGGGTCGTCGCCGCATTGGCCAGGGCGCCATAGACCACATAGGTGTGGCCCGTGACCCAGCCCACGTCGGCGGTGCACCAGAAGACCTCGCCGGGTCGATAGTCGAACACCAGCTCATGGGTATAGCTGGCCCAGAACAGATAGCCGCCGGTGGTGTGCAGCACGCCCTTGGGTTTGCCGGTCGAGCCGGAGGTGTAGAGGATGAACAGCGGATCCTCAGCCTTCATCGGCTCGGGCGCGCAGTCGGGCGAGGCCTTGTCCGTCTCGACGCCCCAGTCCAGATCGCGGCCCGCGACGAAGGGCACGTCCGCGCCCGTGTGGCGCAGGACCACGACGGTCTTCACGCCCGCGACCTTTTCCAGCGCCTTGTCGACATTGGCCTTCAGCGGAACCTTCTTGCCGCCGCGGCAGCCTTCGTCGGCGGTGATGACAAACGCAGATTCGCAGTCCTCGATCCGCCCGGCGATGCTGTCGGGCGAGAAGCCGCCGAAGATGACCGAATGCACCGCGCCGATGCGGGCGCAGGCCAGCATGGCGTAGGCCGCCTCGGGGATCATCGGCAGATAGATGGTGACGCGGTCGCCCTTCTTGACGCCGTTGGCCTTCAGCACATTGGCCAGGCGGCAGACGCGCTCATGAAGCTGGCCGAAGGTGACCGCTTCGCTGTCGGTCGGCTCGTCGCCTTCCCAGAGGATGGCGACCTCGTCCTTTCGGGCGGGCAGGTGGCGGTCGATGCAGTTGACTGAGGCGTTCAGAACCCCGTCCTCGAACCAGCGGATGCGGAAGTCCTCCTTCTTGAAGGAGACGTCCTTGATCTTCGTCGGGAAGGTCATCCAGTCCAGCCGCTCGGCCTGGGTGGCCCAGAAGGCGTCGGGGGTCTCACGCGCCTGAATCCGGGCCGCTTCATAGCCGTCGCGGTCCATGTGGGCGCGGGCGGCCAGTTCAGCGGGGACGGGATAGATTTCCGGATCAGACACGCGATTTTCCTCCAGCAGTCTTTTTCTTTTGCGGCTTCAGAAGCCGTATTTCACGAACAGGATCAGACGGGTCATGTCTCCGTCCAGTCCTGACTCGAGTTTGCGGTCAGCGAACATCACCTCGGCCCCCACATCAAAGGCCGCAACCGGCGACCAGATCAGATTGGCGTGAAGGCTCTGAGCCGAGCGGTTGGCGCTCAGGCCGGTCAGGGCCGTGTCGTTGTCCACCTTCTGCGCCGACCAGATCAGGCTGGAGCGCCAGCCGGGCGCCCAGACGTGACGATAGGCGGCGAAGCCCGCGACCACGCCGATGGCCTCCAGCTCGCCCGAGGCGTCCAGCACCGCGTCGTTAGAGAAGTTCAGTCCGACATAGCGGCCGACGCCTTCGCCGCCGGTTAGCATCAGGCGGATGTCGTCCTGCGCTCCGACCTTGAACAGGGCCGAGGCCGACAGTCCCCATCCCGTCGCGGTGGAATCGATGTTGGTCGCCGGGTTCTGATATTTCAACTGACGCAGGAGGCCGGACAACTGGACCGCGCCCCACGGACGGCTAAGGCCATAGCGGGCGGTCAGGTCGGGCAGGCTGTTGTCGTCGGCGATGATGCGCGCGCCGCCGCCGAAGGGGGTGACGGTCGTCTCGGGATTCTCCAGCGCGATGGAGAAGGGGCCGCGCGTATAGCGGACCTGGGCCTGACGGGCGAAGACCGTGCCCTCGGCCGCGCCGACGAAGTCCGCCGATTCCGGCAGGACGGCGGTGTTCTGGAAGTTGGTCCACTCCTGACCGATCAGCCAGTTGTCGATGGTGACGAAGGCGCGGCGCAGGGCGGGGTTCGAGCCGCTGGTCGTGCGCTGGTCGCCCGATCCGGGCAGGGTCTGGAAGTCCATCTCCAGCCGCGTGCCGATCTTGTGGCCGCCGACCACGCCGTCGGTGGTCAGCCAGAAGCGGGTCTGGCGGGCGTTGAAGTCGGTCGCGACGTCCTCGCTGTCGCCGCCGACGGGGATGGCGCCGGGCAGGTGATAGTCGCGCAAGGGGTCGCCGTTGGCCGGATCGCCGCCGGAATATTTCGACGCCATGAAGTCGGTCTTGATGAAGCCGCCGAACTTCACCGTGTGGTCGCCGATGCGGAAGCCTTCCTCGCGCGGGGCGTCAGAGATGGGCGTCGGCTGCGGGGCGGGCGCAGGGCGCGCTTCGAGGCGGACGATGTCCTGCGCCATGACCTGATTTTGCGAGGCCTGCTGCGTTCGGGCGGCGGCGACTTCGGATTTGAGGCTGTTCAGCTCGGCTTCGAGCTGGGCGATACGGGCTTCCAGTGCGGCGCTGGCGTCTTGAGCCAGTGCGGCGCCGGGGACAAGCAGCAACGCGGCCGCAGCCACGCCGCCGAACAAACGGCAGCTTCCCATGCGTGGTCCTCCCAGACCGTTGTTCCGAGCCTGTCTGTCGCAGGCCTCAGGACGCCAGCATTCCGCTTGGTCAGGGTTTGCGGCCATTAGCCATTCGTCTAGTTTCGACCAAAGTCGAGGCGCGGCATGGTGTCGTCGCGACGCGGCCGACGAAACAAGAACCGCGCGTGGGAAGGACCCTCATGGATCGCATCGTCGTCGCCGACGACCACCCCCTGTTTCGCGCGGCCCTGACCTCGGCCGTCGAAAAGGCGTCCGCGGGCGCGCAGATCGTCGAATGCGCCAGTCTGGCCGAGGCGCAGGCCGCCCTGTCCGAGGGGGCGGTCGACCTGCTGCTGCTGGACCTGAAGCTGTCGGATGTGGACGGCATGAAGGGCCTGACCCTGATCCGCGCCGATCATCCGGCCGTCCCGGTCGCCGTCGTCTCGGCCAGCGAAGAGGCGCCGACCATCCGCCGCGCCCTGGCGCTGGGGGCGGCGGGCTTCATCCCCAAATCGGCCGCGCTGCCCGAAATGGTCGAGGCCATAAAGGATATCCTCGACGGCGAAACCTGGGCGCCCGAGGTCGAGGCGGCGGGCGAAGAAGAGGCCGACCTTCAGGCCCGCATCGCCAGCCTGACGCCGTCGCAGCTGCGGATTCTGGAGGGGCTGAAGGTCGGGCGTCTGAACAAGCAGATCGCCTTCGACCTGGGCGTCACCGAGGCCACCATCAAGGCGCACCTCACCAGCGTCTTCCGCAAGCTGGGCGTGCAGAACCGGACCCAGGCGGTGATTTTGGCGCAATCGCTGGATATCTGAACCCTTCTCCCCTTGTGGGAGAAGGTGGCAGGCGGAGCCTGACGGATGAGGGGTGTGAACGCCCCGGCGTCCGAGTAGGCGCAACTCGCCGGAATGACTTTTGAGCGCTGCGCCGACACCCCTCATCCGAGCGCCTTCAGCGCCCACCTTCTCCCACAAGGGGAGAAGGGTCAGCTTCTCAGAAACGCCTTCAACGCCGCCGGCTTGACCGGCTTCGGCAACAGCACGGCCCCCGCCGCAGCCGCCTTTTCCTTCAAGCCGTCGCGGGTGTCGGCGGTGACGAGGGCGATGCGTCTGACGCCCTGCGCGCGCAACCGGTCGACGGCGGCAAGGCCGTCCGGCTCGTCGTCGCCCAGGTGCAGATCGACCAGGGCCGCGTCGAACGGGCCCACCGCCGCGCGGGCTTCGGCGACCGAACGCGCGGTCACGGCCTGCGCCCCCCAGCGGTCCAGCAGGGCCGTCAGGGCGTCGAGGATGGCGGGTTCGTTGTCCACGCACAGCACCCGCAGACCGATCAGGGGCAGGCGCAGGTCGTCGGGCGTGATCTCCGGCTCAGGCGCCGCAGAGACGCGCGGGACGGCGACGCGGAAAGTCGTGCCGCGCCCCACGTGCGAGGCCAGCGACAGCGGGTGGCCCAGCAGGTCCGACAGCTTCTGCACGATGGCCAGGCCCAGGCCGGCGCCGGGCTCGTCCACCGGGGCGCCGGGCAGGCGGACGAACTCGCCGAAGACCGCCTGCCGGTCCGCCTCGGCGATGCCGCGCCCGGTGTCGCAGACCAGAATCCGCACCCCCTCGCCGTCGCGCCGGGCGCCGATCAGAACGCGGCCGTGGTCGGTGTAGCGGATGGCGTTGGCGATCAGGTTCTGCAGCATGGAGCGCAACAGGTCGCGGTCCGAGGCGATCCACAGGCTGGACGGCGCCGCCGTCAGCGTCAGCCCCTTGGCGCGGGCCACCGGGGCGAACTCGCGCGCCAGTTCGTCGAACAGGCCGCCCAGGGCTAACGGCGCCACGGCGGGCCGGACTCCGCCCGCCTCCAGCTTGGACAGGTTCAGCAGGGCGGTCAGCAGGCGGTGGGCGCTGTCGATGGCGCGGTCGGCGTTGGTCGCCAGGCCGCGCGCGGGCGAGCCGGCCAGGTCGGCGTCCTCTCTCAGGGCGGCGATGAACAGACGCGCGGCGTGCAGCGGCTGCAGCAGATCGTGGCTGGCGGCGGCCAGAAAGCGGGTCTTGGAGGCGGTGGCGTCCTCGGCCGTGCGGCGGGCCTCCTCCAGCCGTTCGGTGCGGTCGGCGACGCGGGCCTCCAGCCGCTCATTGGCCTCTTCCAGCTCGCGGGCGGCGCGGCGCAGGGCGGTGATGTCGGTGTAGCTGGTGGCGTAGCCCCCGCCGGGGATGGGCGCCCCCGACGAGCGCAGGATGCGGCCGTCGGGCTGTTCGCGCTCGTGGTCGTGGGGGATGCGGCGGGCCAGAGCCTCCAGCCGCCGCTCGACCCAGGCGTCGATCTCATGATCCGGCACGCCCGCCTCGCCACGCTCGGCGTTCAGGCGATAGACGGCGGCGATAGGCAGGCCGACGTGGACGAAGCCGGCGGGCAGGTCGAACATCTCGACATAGCGGCGGTTCCAGGCGGTCAGGCGCAGGTCTTCGTCCACCACGCTGACGCCCTGATCGATGTTGTCCAGCGTGGTCTGCAACAGGTCGCGGTTGAACTGGACGGCCTGTGACGCCTCGTCGAGCATCCGCACCACGTCCTCGGGCGCGCGGCCTCCGGCGGCGAGGGCGGCGGCCAGGACGCGGCGGGCGGCGGCGGCGCCGACGGCCCCCGCCAGCATCCGCTCGGCCGCGCGGGCCAGGGTCGCGTCGGCGGGGTCGGCGTCCCTGAGCTTGGTATCGGTCTCGCGCGCCCAGGCGGCGAAGGCGCGCTCGGCCCGCTCGTCGCCGATGAAGCGGGCGACAAGGGCGCGCAGGTCGCCGACCGAGGCCCCGGCAGAGCCGCCGCGCCCCTCCATCCAGTCCGGGCCCAGCCGGTCGACGAAGGCGCGGGCCTGCACCCGGTCGATCAGGCGCGGCGGCCGCGCCCGCGACACCAGAACAAACACGCCGAGGTTCAGCGACAGGCTGAGGAAGACGCCCGTCGCGAACGGGTCTTCCAGTCCCAGCATGGCGGGCACGTTCAGGCCGAAGTCCGGCGCGAACTGCGGCCCCGCCAGCATGACGGCCCAGACCGCCATCCCCGCCGCCAGCCCGGCCAGCGCCCCGCTGGCTCGTCCGCCGCGCCACAGCACCGCGCCGAACAGCGACGGCGCCAGCTGGGCCAGGGCGGCGAAGGACACCAGGCCGATGGCCGCCAGACCGCTGGTCCGGTCCATCGCCAGATAATAGAGCCACGCCAGGAGCAGCAGGCCGACGATGGCCAGACGACGAATGTTCAGCAGGGTGCGCGCCATGTCCGGCTGGCTGGCGCCGCCTCGCCGCCCTGCGCCCAGCAGCGGCAGGATCAGGTTGTTGGACACCATGGCCGACAGGGCCACGGCCTCGACGATGACCATCGCCGTCGCCGCCGAGAAGCCGCCGACGAAGACCACGGCGGTCAGCAGGCTCTGCCGCTCGCCCAGCGGCAGGGCCAGCACCAGCAAGTCAGGATTGGTCTGCGGGGTGAACAATCCCCCCGCCGCCACTAGCGGCAGGACCGCAAGCGTGGTCAGGAGCAGGTACAGCGGGAAGATCCAGCGCGCGCGGCGCACCTGGGCCGGATCGCCGCCCTCGACGAAGGCGACGTGGAACTGACGCGGCAGGCAGAAGATGGCCAGGGTCGCGACCAAGGTAATAGCGATGAAGCGGGCGTCGATATGCGGCCAGCGACCCAACTGCCCCAGGCTGTCGGTCACGGCCTGCCGCGATGGCGAGGCGGCCAGCAGGAAGACCGCGAAGACGGCGACGGCCAGCAGGGCGGCCAGTTTGACGATGGACTCGATGCCGATGGCCTGGATCAGGCCGCGGTTGTGCTCGGTCAGGTCGGGCCGTCGTGCGCCGAACAGGATGGCGAACCCCGCCAGCACCGCCGCCATGACCAGAACGGTCAGGCTCTCGGACCCGGCGACGGGGGTCCCGACCGTGATCATCTCGCCCGCCATCGACAGCGACTTGAGCTGAAGGGCGATGTAGGGGACCGAGCCCAGGATGGCGACGCCCGCCACCGCCGCGCCCAGCGCCGGGCTCTTGCCGTAGCGTGACGAGATGAAGTCGGCCATCGAGCCGACGTTCTCGCGCCGGGCGGCCGAGGCGATGCGCCGCCACAGCGGCAGCAGCAGGGTCAGCCCCAGGATCGGCCCGGCATAGATGGGCAGATACTCCCACCCGTCGCGCGCCGCCGTGCCGACAGCGCCGTAATAGGTCCACGACGTGCAGTAGATGGCCAGCGACAGCGCATAGAGCGACGGCCCCAGCATCCCGCGTCGCGCCTTGATCTGCGGCCGCTCGTACCACCAGGCGATGCCGAACAGGGCGGCCATGTAGAAGGCCGTCAGGGCCAGGGTGGCGAGGCTGAACATGGAGGTCATCTGGGCCGGGCGCGATCGCGCGGGCAAGTGAAAAAGAGGGCGGCCAGGCCGAAGCCGGACCGCCCGCAGGTTGGCGAAAGTCAGTTGTTACGGAGGTTCCGGATCAGTCGTGGATGTTCACGTCCTTGCCTTCCTTCACGAAGAGGACGCCGATGATCAGGGTCAGCACGGCGATGGCGATGGGGTACCACAGGCCGTAGTAGATATTGCCCGTGGCCGCGACCATGGCGAAGGCCGTGGTCGGCAGGAAGCCGCCGAACCAGCCGTTGCCGATGTGATAGGGCAGCGACATGGAGGTGTAGCGCACCTTGGTCGGGAACATCTCGACCAGGGCGGCGGCGATCGGGCCGTAGACCATGGTCACATACAGGACCAGCAGGAACAGGATGCCGATCACCAGCGGCTTGTTGACCAGTTCGCTGTCGGCCTTGGCCGGATAGCCGGCCTCGCTCAGGGCGGCGGTCAGGCCGGCGTCCCAGGTCTTCTTCTGCGCGTCGAATTCGGCCTTGGGCATGGTCTTGCCGTTGAAGCTGTCGACCACCCGGTCGCCGATGCGCACCTGGGCTGTGGTTCCGGCCGGAGCGGCCTCATTGACGTAGGTGACGCCAGCCTTGGCCAGATGGGTCTTGGCGACGTCGCAGGAGCTGTTGAACACGGTCTTGCCGACGGGGTCGAACTGGAAGTGGCAGTCGGCCGGGTCGGCGACCACGGTCACCGGCGACGAGGCGGCCGCAGCGGCCAGGCGCGGGTTGGCCGCCTCCGTCAGGGCGCCGAACAGCGGGAAGTAGGTCACGGCGGCCAGCAGGCAACCCGCCATGATGATGGGCTTGCGGCCGATCTTGTCCGACAGCCAGCCGAAGATGATGAAGAAGGGCGTCGCCAGCGCCAGGGCGGCGGCGATCAGGATATTGGCCAGGGTCGGATCGACCCTCAGCGTCTTCTCCAGGAAGAACAGGGCGTAGAACTGACCCGTGTACCAGACCACGGCCTGACCAGCCGCCAGGCCGAACAGGGCGATCAGCACCAGCTTCAGGTTTGGCCACTTCATGAAGCTGTCCTTCAGCGGCGTGGCCGAGCCCTTGCCCTCGGCCTTCATGCGCTTGAACGCCGGGCTTTCGGACAGCTTCAGGCGGATCCACAGCGACACGCCCAGCAGCAGGATCGAAACCAGGAAGGGGATGCGCCAGCCCCATGCGACGAACGCCTCTTCGCCGATGGTGAAGCGGACGCCCAGGATGACGGCCAGGCTGAGCAGCAGGCCCACAGTGGCGGTGATCTGGATGAAGGAGGTGTAGAAGCCGCGTTTGCCCTCCGGGGCGTGCTCGGCGACGTAGGTGGCGGCGCCGCCGTATTCCCCGCCCAGCGCCAGGCCCTGGATCAGCCGCATCAGCACCAGGATGATCGGGGCGGCGATGCCGATGGCGGCGTAGGGCGGCAGCAGGCCGACCACGAAGGTCGAGACGCCCATCAGCAGCATGGTCACCAGGAAGGTGTTCTTGCGCCCCCACAGGTCGCCCATGCGGCCGAAGACGATGGCCCCGAACGGGCGGACCGCAAAGCCTGCGGCGAAGGCCATCAGGGCGAAGATGAAGCCGGTGGTCTCGTTCACGCCCGAGAAGAACTGGGCGGAGATGATCGCGGCCAGAGAGCCGTAGAGATAGAAGTCGTACCATTCGATGACGGTGCCGACGGAGGAGGCGAGAATCACCAGCCGGTCGTTCTTGTCGACCGTGTGCTCGCCGCCGTCCGCCGCACCTATGGCGCGGTCGGTCATGGGCAGTTCCCTTCCTGTGCGGCCGCGATGCGCGGCGCGTTTCCCTCGCGCCCGGCGTGCGTTGCGCCGAGCGTCGGAAGGGAGAGTGACAGCAGGAAACGCCGTTTGCGGAGAGCGACCTTGGTCGAATGGGAAGACTGAGCAGCAGCCCCCATCCGCTCATCCCCGCGGAGGCGGGGACCTAGTAAGGGCCGCACGCGCCAGCACTGGAATTTTCGTCAGCTGAAAGGCTTCCGCCGCGTTTGAAGCCAAAGCACTGGGTCCCCGCCTCCGCGGGGATGAGCGGAAACTTGAAGGATCAGATCCCCATGCAGAGGTATTTGATCTCCAGATAGTCCTCAATGCCGTGGCTGGAGCCCTCGCGGCCGAGGCCGGACTGCTTGATGCCTCCGAAGGGCGCGACCTCGGTGGAGATCAGGCCGGTGTTGATGCCGATCATGCCGGTCTCCATCGCCTCGGCCACGCGCCAGACGCGGCTCAGATCGCGGGCGTAGAAATAGCCCGCCAGCCCGAAGATGGTGTCGTTGGCCAGGGCGACCCCTTCCTCTTCCGTCTCGAAGCGGACGACGCCGGAGACGGGGCCGAAGGTCTCTTCGCGGCACATCTGCATGTCCTGCGTCACGCCCGACAGGACGGTCGGCTGGAAGAAGGTGCGGCCAAGCTCATGACGTTCGCCGCCGGTCAGCAGGGTCGCGCCCTTGGACAGGGCGTCGGCGACGTGTTCCTCGACCTTCTTCACCGCCTTTTCGTCGATCAGGGGGCCGATCTGAACGCCGTCGTTCAGGCCGTTTCCGACCTTCAGCGCCTGCGTGGCCTTGGTCAGCTTGGCGACGAATTCGTCGTGGACGGCGGCCTGGACATAGAAGCGGTTGGTGCAGACGCAGGTCTGGCCCGCATTGCGGTATTTGGAGGCGACGGCGCCCGCCACGGCTGCGTCCACATCGGCGTCGTCGAAGACCAGGAAGGGCGCGTTGCCGCCCAGCTCCAGACTCATCTTCTTGATGGTCTGCGACGACTGCTCCATCAACAGGCGGCCGATCTCGGTCGAGCCGGTGAAGCTGATCTTGCGCACCGTCTCATTGGACGTCAGCTCGCCGCCGATAGCCGAGGCCGAGCCGGTGACGACGTTGAACAGGCCGGGCGGCAGGCCCGCCTCTTCCGCCAGCACGGCCAGGGCCAGGGCCGACAGCGGCGTCTGGCTGGCGGGCTTCAGCACGACGGCGCAGCCGGCGGCCAGGGCCGGGCCGACCTTGCGGGTGATCATGGCGGCGGGGAAGTTCCAGGGCGTGATCGCCCCCACCACCCCGACCGGCTGTCGCAGCGTCACCAGCCGCTTGGAGGCGTCATGGCTGGGGATGACCTCGCCATAGGTGCGTTTGCCCTCTTCGGCGAACCATTCGATGAAGCTGGCGGCATAGGCGATCTCGCCCTTGGCCTCGGTCAGGCTCTTGCCCTGCTCGCGGGTCAGCAGGCGGCCCAGCGCGTCCTGCTCGCTCATCATCAGGTCGAACCAGCGGCGAAGGATGCGGGCGCGCTCGCCCGCCGTCTTCGCGGCCCAGGTCTTCATCGCAGCCTCGGCGGCGGCGATGGCGCGGCGGGTTTCCGCGGCGCCCATGTCGGGAACGGTCGCCAGCACCTCGCCCGTGGCCGGGTTGGTGACTTCGAGTGTTCCGCCGCCGTCGGCATCGATCCAGCGGCCGTCGACATAGGCCTGATGACGCAGCAGGCGGGCGGGATCGGACATGAGGCGGCTCCTTGGGCGCAGGTCGCAGAAACGAGGGCGAGGAGGCTTCCTAACGCCTCGGCGCGGACGAAGCTGCACCGCCGCGCGAAAGTCTAGCCGAGCATCAGCCCCATGCGCACCAGGGCTGACAGGCTGTCGGCCTCCATCTTGGCCATCACCTTGGCGCGGAAGACCTCGACCGTGCGCGGGCTGATCTTCAGCTGCAGCGCGATCTCCTTGTTGGACAGGCCCGCGATCAGGGCGTCGAAGACCTGGCGCTCGCGCGGGGTCAGCCGCCCCAGCCGCATCTGCGCCGCCTGACGGGCCTGTTGACGCTGGTCCAGATCGTCCATCCGATTGAGACAGGCGCGGACGGCCTCGATCAGGCGCTCAGGATCGAACGGCTTTTCGATGAAGTCGACGATGCCGGACTTCATCATCTGCACCGCCATGGCCACATCGGCGTGGCCGGTGATGACGATGATGGGCCATGCGTTTCCCCGCAGCTCGATCAGACGGCGCACCAGTTCGCCGCCGTCCATGCCGGGCATCCGCACATCGGTGATCACGCAGGCGGCGGCGTCCTGCGGCAGGGCGGCGAAGAAGTCGGCGCCTCCGGCGAAGCCGCGCGCCCGCACCCCGTCGGCGCGCAACAGGGCCAGCAGGGAGTCCCGGACGGCGTGATCGTCATCGATGACGAAGACGGAACGGCTCATCGCGAAACTTCCTCGTGACGGCGCAGGGCGAAAGCGAAGGCGGCGCCGCCCAGCGACGGGCTGCGTTGCGCCGACAGGGCGCCGCCGTGACGTTCCACGATGGTGCGCGTGACCGACAGGCCCAGACCCATCCCGCCCGACTTGGTGGTGGTCAGGGGCTGGAAGATATGGTCGACGTCCGCCTCGGCGATGCCGACGCCGTTGTCCTCGACGCTGATGCGATAGACGGGACCTTCCACGCGGCCGGTCACCTGGACGGCGCCGCCGCCCGGACGTTCCGCCGCCGCTTCGACCGCATTGCGCACCAGATTGACCAGAGCCTGCTGGAACTGGATGCGGTCGGCGCGGACGCCGTCGGCTTCGGCCTCGGCGTCGAGGCGGACCTCGACCTTCTTGTCCTGGCCGATCATTTGCAGGATGGGCGCCAGATCCTCGATCATGGAAGAGACGCGCTCGCGCCCCAGCACGCTGGTTTCAATGGTCAGAAGCTCGCGCATCCGGTGGATCAGCTTGCCGGCGCGAAGCAACTGGCCCTTGGCCAGATCAAGCGGCGGGCGGCCGGCGTCGGCGGCGGGGCCGGCCTTCAGCATTTCCGCCTGGCTGGCGTGAATATAGGCGGTGGCGGCGCTGAGCGGCTGGTTCAGCTCATGGGCCAGGGTGGCGGCCATTTCGCCCAGGGAGTTCAGTCGCCAGACCTTGTTGAGCTGGGCGTGCAGTTCACGCGCCTGCGCCTCGGCCGCATGCGAGTGCGTCAGGTCGGTCAGGGCCACGGCCACGTGCTCCTCGCCCGATCCGCCGGCGCCAGGCGTCGAGGGGATCAGACCGAAGCGCAGGCTGAGCGGAAAGGTCGAGCCGTCGGCGCGGCGGCCGGTCCAATAGCCGCGGCGGTTTTCCAGGTGCCCCGCCTGAGCGTCGGACCGAAGGACGGCGTCCATGTCGAACTCAGCCGTCAGATCTGAAAAGGCGCGTCCCAGCGCCGCCTCGCGCGGCAGGCCGAACAGGGCCACGGCGGCGCCGTTCATCCGCTGGATCAGGCCGTCCCGGCTGAGGGTAAGGGCGGGGGTCGACAGAAAGGCGGCGTGCAGCATGGCGTCGCGCGCGGTCAGCTGGCGCGCCATGTCGCGGTCCTGACGCCAGGCGGCGATCAGGCTCAGGATCGACAGCAGGATGAAGACCAGGGCGATCACGAGCGCCGGGCGCGTCGCCGCCCACGGGAACATCAGGACGAACGCCACGACGGCGCCCGTCAGCGCTGAGAACGCCAGAGCCGCAGCCCAGGCGTGGGGCTTGCGATGCGAGGCGACGGGGTGGCGACGATCCAATGCGGAATAAATCGAAAGTCCTCCTCGCGCCCGCCCGACCGGGGCCGAGATCTTTCTTAACAGCATCGTCGGAATCAAGACGTGGCGGCGTTCTAAATATTCACGGTGCAGGTTGCAATCAGCGTCCATGATCAATGAGATCACAGAAAGCAGCGTTTCTGAAGATAACGTCGATATTCGTTATCCTGTTAACACTGTTGTTTAACTCTACCGCTTCAACGCTGAAGATTCATGTCGTCAGCAGATGACGATCTTGGGGTTGCGATGTCCCTCGTCGGGACATGCGGACTTGTACGTAGGCGGCAGTTTACGATTCAATACGGATATGCCCGGCAAGAAGGCCTCGCTCAAAAGAGGTCCGAATGCCCTTTCATGTTTCAGCCCACCGCCAGAATGGCGTGCGCGGGCTTTGTACGGCGGCCCTGGTCGCGATCGCCTGCGCTGCTGACCCGGCGACGGCGCAGTCCGTAGAGGGCCGTTGGAGCGGCCAGTTGGGCCTCGCCAGCGAATACGTCGGCAAGGGGCTGGGCAAGAGCGCGGGCGATCCCAGCCTGAACGGAACGCTGGAGGCGTCGTACGGCGATCTCTACGGCAGCGTCTTCGCCTCGACCGCCAACCTGTCTCAGGGTTCGGACGCCGAGATCATCACGGCTCTGGGCTGGCGGCCCAGGGCGGCGGGTTTCGCCTTTGATCTGTCGGTGATGAACCGCGACCTGCCCGGGACGCGGGCGGGCGTCGACGCCAACTATTGGGAATATCAGGCGGACGTCGCGCGCCGGTTCGGGCGCGTGTCCGGGCGTCTGCGCGTCAACTACACGCCCGACGGCTTCGCCGCGACGCGACAGGCCTGGTGGATCGAGGCTCAGGCGGCCGCGCCCTTAGGCCAGCGCGCCCGGGCCTCGGCGGCCTTCGCCGTGCGTTCGGCGGACGGCGGCGCCGACTACAACGCCTGGAACATGGGCGTGAAATACAACCTGAGCGAGCGGTGGGCGATCGACGCCCGCTGGTACGACACCGACAGCCACGCGCTGGGCGAGAACTATGACGGGCGCCTGGTCGGGGCGCTCAGCTTCAACTTCTGATCGAAAGCCGTTTTCGGCTCTCAAGAGAATCTTCACGGGGGGAGAGTTAGATGGACGCCATGTTGAGCGACCTGAAGATCGAAAAGAAACTGATGGCGGCCTTTGCCGTCGTGATTCTGGCCATCGTCGCCATGGGGCTGACGGTGTTTTTGCAGATCAATGCGCTGGATGCGGCGCGGACGGATCGTTCGCGCGCGGGCGTGGTCCAGCGTGAGGCCGAGGCGGCGCAATTCTATCTGGCGCGTCAGGAGGCCAGCTATCGCGGCTTCCTGGTGTCGCGCGACCCCTATTATCTTCAGCGTGTCGAAGAGCATCGCAAGAGCTTCAACCAGAGCCTGGATCGACTGGTCCAGCTGGACCGCTCCAGCGCGGCGCAGGCGCGCGCCGCCCGCGCGGCTGCGGACGAGTGGAACAAGCAGGTGGTTCAGCGCGGCCGGGTCATGGTCGCCGATCAGGCGGGCTGGATGCAGGCCATCGCCATGGTCGGCCGCGACGGTCAGGCGGACAAATTCATCGACCCGGCTGAAAGCGCTCTGGACGGACTGATCGAGAAGAAGGTTCAGGAAAGCCGCCTCTATGGCGAGAAGCAGGTGTCGGCCGCCAAGACGGCCCGCATGGTGCTGATCGGCGGCCTGCTGCTGGCCCTGGCGCTGGCGGGCGGCATGGCGGTGATGCTGACCAATGTCCTGGCCAAGCCGCTGACCGCGATGACGACGGCCATGCGCCGCCTGGCCTCGGGCGACACCTCCGTCCCCGTGCCGGCTGCTGGCCGCAAGGACGAGGTCGGCCAGATGGCCGCCGCCGTCCAGACCTTCAAGGACGCCGCCATCGCCAAGGAAGCCCTTGAGGCCGAGACCGCCGCCCAGCGCCGCGCGGTCGAGGAAGAGCGCGCCCGCGTCGAGGCCGAAAAGGCCAAGGCGGCCGAAGAGGACCGCATCGCCATCACCGCCCTGGCCGAGGGCCTGAATGCGATGGCCGCAGGCGATCTGACCTACCGGATCGACGTTCCCTTCGCCCCGAAGGCGGAACAGCTGAAAGCCGACTTCAACGCGGCCATTTCGCAGCTGGAGAAGGCGGTGGCCGTGGTGGTCGGCAACGTCACCGCCATCCGCTCGGGCTCGAGCGAGATCAGCCAGGCCTCCGACGACCTGTCGCGCCGCACCGAACAGCAGGCCGCCAGCCTGGAAGAGACCGCCGCGGCTCTGGACGAAATCACCGCCACGGTGAACCGGACGGCCGACGGCGCCCGCCAGGCGTCGCGCGTCGTGCAGACCGCGCGCAATGAGGCCGAGGCGTCGGGCGCAGTGGTCAGCGACGCCGTCGCCGCCATGACCGCCATCGAACAGTCGTCCAACCAGATCGGCGCCATCATCGGCGTGATCGACGAGATCGCTTTCCAGACCAACCTTCTGGCCCTGAACGCAGGCGTCGAGGCGGCGCGGGCGGGCGACGCCGGGCGCGGCTTCGCCGTCGTCGCTTCGGAAGTGCGGGCGCTGGCCCAGCGCTCGGCCGACGCGGCCAAGGAGATCAAGACCCTGATCACCGCCTCGGGCCGTCAGGTGGAGCAGGGCGTGACCCTGGTCGGCCAGACCGGCCATGCCCTGGGCCGCATCGTCGCCGAGGTCGCCGAGATCGACGGGCTGATGTCGGAAATCTCGGCCTCGGCCCAGGAACAGGCGACGGGCCTGCAACAGGTCAACACCGCTGTGAACCAGATGGATCAGGTCACGCAGCAGAACGCCGCCATGGTCGAGGAATCGACCGCCGCCAGCCATTCCCTGGCCCAGGAAGCCGACGTCCTGGCCGCCTCGGTGGCGCGTTTCAAGGTCGCTCAGGGCGCGACCGCGGTCGCGGCCTCGGCGCGCGTTTCGGCGTCCCCATCGCTAGGCCAGCCGTCGTTCAAGGCCCAGCCGGCGCCGGTTGCTGTCGACGCTGCGCCGGCACGCGCGCCCCAGCCGGTGGCCGAGACGGTCGCCGCCCTGAAGACGATGGGACGCGGCGGCGCGGCCCTGAAGGCTGAAATCATCGAAGACGGGTGGGAGGAGTTCTGATGACGGCTGTGGTCGTTCTGGCCCCGGTTCTGGACCTGCGCGCGGCCGAGCCGCTGAAGGGCGAACTGCTGGCGGCGCGCGGTCAGGCCCTGACGCTGGACGGTTCGGCCGTCGAGCGGCTGGGCGGGCTGTGCCTTCAACTGCTGTTGTCGGCGATCCGCACCTGGCGCGCCGACGGCCAGGCTTTGACCTTCGTCAATGCTTCCGAGGCCATGACGACCCAATGGAGCGCCTTCGGCGCTTCGCTTTCCGACCTTTCCACACAGGACGCCCTGCAATGACCAAGACCGTTCTGACCGTCGACGATTCACGCACCATGCGCGACATGCTGATGCTCGCGCTCAAGGACGCGGGCTATCGCGTGGTCCAGGCCGAGGACGGCGTCCACGGTCTGGAGGTGCTTCAGGCCGAGAGCCCCGACATCGTCATCACTGACATCAACATGCCGCGCATGGACGGCTTCGGCTTCATCGAGGGGATGCGGGCCGACCCGGCGTTCAGCGCCGTGCCCGTGCTGGTCCTGACGACCGAGAGCGACGCCGCCAAGAAGCAGCGCGCGCGCGAGGCCGGGGCCACCGGCTGGATCGTCAAGCCGTTCGACCCGGTGCGTCTGGTCGACGCCGTGCGTCGCGTGGCGGCGTAAGAAAAAGAGGGGCGTGGGGCGATGAGCGACGATCCGTTCGAGGCGATCAAGGCGACCTTCTTTCAGGAGTGCGAGGAGCTGCTCGCCGACCTGGAAGGCAATCTGCTGACGCTAGAGTCCGGGTCGACGGACATCGAGGTCATCAACGCCGTCTTCCGCGCCGTCCATTCGGTGAAGGGCGGGGCGGGGGCTTTCGGTCTGGAGGATCTGGTCCGTTTCGCCCACGTCTTCGAGACGCTGATGGATGAGCTCCGCTCGGGCCGCAAGCCGTGCGACGAGCCGACGGTGAAGACCCTGCTGCGCGCCGCCGACGTTCTGGCCGACCACGTCGCCGCCGCGCGCGGCGCCGGCCCGGCCGTCGACCCGGCCCGCTCGGCCGGTCTGGTCGCCGAACTGGAGATGCTGACCCACGGCGGCGCCGCTCCGGTCGCGACCGCTGAACCGGAAGAGGACGACTTCGGCTTCACCCCCGTGGCCATGGACCTTGGCGCATTCGAGGCCCCGGCCGGGCTGCCGGACCTGCCCGATCTGCCGCCCTTGCCGGATTTGGCCGCCCTGGCGCCGCTGTCTGATCTGTCGGCGCCGAGCGCATCCCAGGGGTGGAGGGTCGTCTTCCGCCCCCATCCGCGCCTCTACGCCAGCGCCAATGAGACCGGTCTTCTGCTGCGCGAGCTGGGCCGACTGGGGCCGACGCGGGTGCAGTTGGACGACAGCGGCGTGCCGTTGCTGGACGCGCTGGAGCCGACCGACAGCCATCTGATCTGGACCATCGAACTGGACGGCGACGCTAGCGAGGCCGAGGTGCGCGAGGTCTTCGACTTCGTGGAGATGGACTGCGACCTGAGCATCACGCCGCTGGGCGATGCGCCTTCGGTCGAGGCTGCGCCCGTCGCGGTCGAAGAGGCCGCCCCTGACCTCGGCGACGACGCCTCGGCGCTGGCCCGCGCGGCATCGTCGGAACTGGACATCGCCGCCCTGCTGGCCTCGGTCGGCGCTGCGACGGCGGCGCCCGCGCCCGTCGCCGTGACGCCTGCGGTCGAACCTGTCGCGCCGCCGCCGGTCAAGCTCGCGCCCGCGCCGGCCGCTCCGGCGCCTGTGCAAGCGACGGCCCCGGCCGCTGCGGCGCCGGTGACCATCCGCGTCGATCTGGAGCGGGTGGACCGGCTGATCAATGCGGTAGGCGAACTGGTCATCCAGCAGGCCATGCTGGCCCAGCGCGTGACCGAAAGCGGCCTGACCCGTTCGTCCGACATCGGCCTGGGCCTCGAAGATCTGGAGCTGCTGACGCGCGAGATTCAGGACAGCGTCATGGCCATCCGCGCCCAGCCGGTGAAGTCGGTGTTCCAGCGCATGCCGCGTCTGGTGCGCGAGGCCGCCGAGGCGACCGGCAAGAAGGTCAAGCTGGTCACCTCAGGCGAGGACACAGAGGTCGACAAAACCGTGATCGAACGCCTGTCCGATCCCATCACCCACATGCTGCGCAACGCCATCGACCACGGGCTGGAAAGCCCTGAGGACCGTCTGGCGGCGGGCAAACCGGCCGAGGGGACGGTGCGTCTGGCGGCCCTGCACCGCTCGGGCCGGATCGTCATCGAGATCTCCGACGACGGCAAGGGCATCAACCGCCCGCGCGTGAAGGGCATCGCCGTCGAGCGCGGCCTGATCGCCGAGGACGCCATTCTGTCGGACGACGAGATCGACAACCTGATCTTCCTGCCCGGCTTCTCGACCGCGACCGAGGTGTCGGACCTGTCGGGACGCGGCGTGGGCATGGACGTGGTGCGCCGCTCGATCCAGTCGCTGGGCGGGCGTATCTCGATCAGCTCCGTGCCGGGCAAGGGCTCGACCTTCACCCTCAGCCTGCCGCTGACGCTGGCCGTGCTGGACGGCATGGTGGTCGGCGCCGGCGAACAGACCCTGGTCGCGCCCCTGGCCGCCATCGTCGAGAGCCTGACGCCGAACGAGGCCGATATCCACTACGTCGGCGGCGTCGATCCGGTGCTGCGCTTCCGCGAGGCCTTCGTGCCGCTGGTGGACGTGGCGCAGGTCATGGGCTTTCGCGACGACCCTACGGCCCTGAAGGGCGGGGTGGTGATGATCGTCGAGACCGAGAGCGGCCAGCGCGCGGCCCTGTTGGTCGACGCCATCCACGGCCAGCGCCAGGTCGTCATCAAGAGCCTGGAATCCAACTACCGCCACGTCGAGGGCGTGGCCGCCGCCACCATCCTGGGCGACGGCCGCGTGGCTCTGATCCTCGATATCGACGCCTTAGTGACCGCCAAGCGTTCCCGAACCCCGTCGCGTTCCGACCTGCAACTGGCGAGCTGAACCATGACAATGATTGAACAAACCCTGACCCCCAATGTCGCCGGGACCGATCGCGAACTGATCGCCTTCCGCATCGGCGAACAGGAATTCTGCGTCGACATCATGAGCGTGCGCGAGATTCGCGGCTGGACCCCGGCCACGCCCCTGCCGCGCTCGCCCGCCTATATGAAGGGCGTCATCAACCTGCGCGGAGTGGTGCTGCCGATCATCGATCTGGGCGCGCGCTTCGGCCTGCAGACCGGCGAGCCGACCGAGCGTCACGTCATCATGGTGGCCCATGTGGGTTCGCGTCTGGTGGGCCTGCTGGTCGATGCGGTGTCGGACATCGTGCAACTGTCGGACGCGGCCATCCAGCCGACCCCGGACGTGGCCAGCGATCATGTGAAGTCCTTCGTCAAGGGCATCTTCGCGGTCGAAGGCGGCCGGATGATCAGCCTGATCGATCTGGATCACGTCCTGCCGGAAAGCGAGGCCGAAGCGGCATGACGACCGTCGCCGGGCGGGACGCTCTGGTCGAAGGCGAGTTCGTCTTCACGGCCGAGGATTTCCGCCACATCGCCCAGACCCTGCACGCCCACGCAGGCATCGCCCTCAGCGAAGGCAAGGCGGCGCTGGTCTATTCGCGCCTGGCCAAGCGGCTGCGCGTGCTGGGCCTGCGCAGCTTCCGCGACTACTGCGCCCTTATCGACGGGGCGGAGGGCGTGGACGAGCGCCAAGCGATGATGGCGGCCCTGACCACCAACGTCACCCGCTTCTACCGCGAGCCGCACCACTTCGATCACCTGCGCGACAAGGTGATGCCGGACCTGGCCGCCCGGGCGAGGGCGGGCGGGCGCGTGCGCCTGTGGTCCGCCGCCTGCTCGAACGGGCAGGAGCCCTATTCGATGGCGATGACGGTGCTGGACGTCCTGCCCGAAGCGGCTGAACTGGACGTGCGTATTCTGGCCACCGACATCGACCCCAACATGGTCGCCGAGGGCGCGGCGGGCGTCTATTCCGAGGATCTGCTGGCCCCGGTCCCGCCCGCCTCGCGCAGGCATTTTGAGCCGGTGGCGGGCGCGCCCGGCCGGTTCAGCGCCGATGCGGCCCTGCGCCGTCTGGTGACGTTCAAGGAGCTGAACCTGATCGGCGACTGGCCGATGCGCGGCCGCTTCGACGTCATCTTCTGCCGCAACGTGGTCATCTATTTCGACGACGCGACCCAGGAGCGCGTCTGGGGCCGCTTCACCCCGATCCTGAACCCCGGCGGCGTCCTCTACATCGGCCATTCCGAGCGGGTGACGGGTCCGGCGGCGCAACAGCTGCAACCGGCGGGCCTTACCACCTACGTCAAGGGAGCGGGGGCATGAGCGCCGTCTCGGTCCTGGTGGTGGACGACAGCGCCACCATGCGCAGCCTGATCAGCGCCGTCCTGCGTCGCGATCCTGAGATCAACGTGGTCGGCACGGCCGCCGATCCGCTGGAGGCGCGCGCCAAGATCAAGGAACTGAACCCCGACGTCATCACCCTGGACGTCGAGATGCCCAATATGAACGGGCTGGAGTTCCTCGAGAAGATCATGCGGCTGCGGCCCATGCCCGTGGTCATGGTCTCGACCCTGACGCAGGCGGGGACCGACGTGACCCTGGCCGCGCTGGAGGTCGGGGCGGTGGACGCCGTGGCCAAGCCCGCGCCCGGCGTGCCGGTTCAGGAAGCCTTTGGCGATCTGGCGGAAAAGGTGAAGGTCGCCGCGCGCTCGCGCGTCCGCCCGCTGGAGACCCGCGCGGTTCAGGGCCATGAGGGCGCCTATCACGCCGACCCCAACCATGTGCTGGCGATCGGTTCGTCCACGGGCGGGGTCGAGGCCCTGCTGACCATTCTGTCGGCCTTTCCCGCCGACTGCCCGGCGACGCTGGTGACCCAGCACATGCCCGCCAGCTTCACCAAGAGCTTCGCCGCGCGTCTGAACAAGGTCTCGGCCGCCACGGTCAGCGAAGCCGAGGACGGCGCGCCGCTGAAGCCGGGTCATGTCTACATCGCGCCGGGCGGGGACGCCCACCTGGTCGCCTCGGGCGGGCGCTGCCGCCTGATCGCCGCCGATCCGGTCAACGGCCACCGCCCCTCGGTCGACGTGCTGTTCGGTTCGGTCGCCCAGCTGGGCCGCCCGATGACGGGCGTCATCCTGACCGGCATGGGCAAGGATGGGGCCAAGGGCCTGCTGGCCATGCGCCAGGCGGGCGCCCGCACCCTGGGCCAGGACGAGGCGTCCTGCGTCGTCTATGGGATGCCGCGCGCGGCCTTCGAACTGGGCGCCGTCGAGCGCCAGCTCCCCCTTTCCCGCATGGCCCCGGCCATCCTCGAATCCTGCGCCGCCCGTACGGCCGCGCCCCAGACTGTCGCGTAAGGACGTTCATGCCCGCCGCCTCCGCCATCCGCACCCTAGTCGTCGATGATCAGCTGACGATGCGCTCGCTTGTCCGCGCCAGTCTGCAGCAGATCGGCGTGCGCGACATCGAGGAAGCGCCCGACGGCGAGGCGGCCCTGCGTTCCCTGCTGGTGCAGCCGGTGCATCTGGTGATCTCTGACTTCAACATGCCGAACCTGGACGGGCTGAGCCTTCTGCGCGCCATCCGGGCGCATCCGCCGATCTCCAAGACGGCCTTCATCATGCTGACCGGCCGGGCCGACCGCGAACTGGTCCAGCGCGCCGTGCAGTTCGGCGTGAACAACTATCTGGTCAAACCCTTCACCACCGCCCAGCTGAAAGAGAAGCTGGAAGCGGTCTTCGGCCCGCTGACGTGATCGGCGCGGCTGTTCAGGAGCCGGGCGAGCGGCGCGTGCACGTGGGGCAGGGCGATCACTATGTGTCGTCCGATCCCGACGTCGTGCTGACGACGGTTCTGGGCAGCTGCGTGGCCCTGTGCCTGCGCGATCCGGAGGCGGGGGTCGGGGGGATGAACCACTTCCTGCTGCCCGAGGGCGCGGGGACGGACGCCGGCGCCGGACGCCGCTATGGCGCCTATCTGATGGAAGTGCTGATCAATGACGTGCTGAAGGCGGGCGGTCGTCGCGACCGGCTTGAGGCCAAGCTGTTCGGCGGGGGCCGTATGTTCGACGCCCTGACCGACATCGGCGCGGCCAACGCCGCCTTCGCCGAGCGCTTCATGGCTGACGAGGGCATCGCCGTCGTCGGCGGCAGTCTGAGGGGCGCCGGGGGGCGTCGACTTCATTATTGGCCGGTAAGCGGCCGGGCGCGGCAACGCGCGGTGACCGATCAGGCGGCCCTGCCGTCCTCGACGCCGCGCACGCCGCCTCTGGCCAGCGCCGGGGATCTGGAGCTGTTCTGATATGGCCGAGACAGACCATCGCGACCTGCTGACCGCCATGGCGGCGGAACTGGCGGACATCCGCGCCGAGATCGAGGCGGCGGGCGGACTGGTGTCCGAGGTGTTGCGCCAGCTGCCGCCCGAGACGCGGCTGGGCTATCTGACGCGCAGCCAGACGTTCGACGTCCTGACCCAGCGGGTCGAGGCGCTGGCCGGGCTGGCGCAGGCCGTGGCTGCGGATCAGCCGATGGACACCGCCCTGGCCGCCCTGCCGCTGGCCGAGATGGCCGAGCGGATGCAGGAAACGACCCACCGCGCCCGACGCCCCGCCGCCGATGCGGACGGCGACGAACCCGCCCGGGCGGCGGGCGAACTGCACCTGTTCTGAGCCATGGCCGAGGACCGCATCAATCTGGAGCAGTCGACGGTGCTGCTGGTCGACGACACGCCGCAGGCGCTGGACATGCTGGGCTCCATCTTCCAGGGCTTCGGGGTCAAGGAGCAGATCAAACGCCCCTCGGCCGTCGAGGCGGTCAAGCTGCTGCAACAGCGGCCGGTGGATCTGATCGTCATCGACTGCGGCGATCCTGAGATGGACGGCTACGCCTTCACCCGCTGGCTGCGGCGCGAGACGCCTGCGCCGATGCGCTATACGCCCGTCATCCTGGTCACCGGCCACGCCTCCCAGTCCAAGGTGCAGGAAGGCCGCGACTGCGGCGTCAGCTTCGTCATCACCAAGCCCCTGACGCCCGCCGTGCTGTTGAAGCGCATCCTGTGGCTGGCGGGCGATGAGCGCGAGTTCGTCGAGTGCGAGACCTATGTCGGCCCCGATCGGCGCGTGCGCAACTTCGGCCCGCCCGTGGGCATGGCCGGGCGCCGCAAGGGCGACCTGTCGGCCCACATCGGCCACGCCGTCGAAGAGAATATGGATCAGGCCGACATCGACATGCTGCTGAAACCGCAGAGGGTGTCGCTGTGACCGAGCCTGTGATCACCCGGATCAAGACCTCTCTGGCGGAGCAGATGGCCCAGCCGGGCGGCCGGACCCTGACCGATGTTCAGCGCCGCGCTGACGAGCGACTGGGTCGCCACAGGGCCGAGGTCATGGCCGAGATCGAAGCCGCCGTCGCGGAGCTGGAAAGCCTGTGCGCGGCGCGGACGCAGGCGCCCGGCGCCGAAGTCTATCGTCTGGCGTCGCGCGTGGTGGACCTGGCGGGCTTCTTCGACACCGGGCCGCTGTTCGACGCGGGCTACAGCCTGGCTGATACGGCCGACCGCATGACGGCGGCCGACGCCTGGGAATGGCCGCCGGTGCAGGTGCACGTCCAGGCGCTGCGGCTGATCCTCAACGCCGGCTGCGAACGCAATGCGGCGACGCAGCAACTGCTGAAGGGCCTCAAGGCCGTGGCGACGAAGGCAAGAAGCTAGGCCCTTCTCCCCTTGTGGGAGAAGGTGGCTCGCGGAGCGAGACGGATGAGGGGTGTCGACGCCCCGGCATCGTGTTTCACGCAGATCTGTCTCGGATGAGTTTCAAGCGTCGCGCCTACACCCCTCATCCGAGCGCCTTGCGGCGCCCACCTTCTCCCACAAGGGGAGAAGGGCGCGATCAGCTGTATCGCGCGATGCCCAGATCGGCCGTCTCGATGTCCGGGGTCTGGCCGCTGATCAGGTCGGCGATGACGCGGGCCGAACCGCAGGCCATCGTCCAGCCCAGCGTGCCGTGGCCGGTGTTCAGGAACAGGTTGTCGATCTTGGTCTTGCCGATGACCGGGGTGCCGTCCGGCGTCATGGGGCGCAGGCCCGACCAGTAGCTGGCCGCCTTCAGGTCGCCCGCGCCGGGGAACAGCGAACCGACCGAATGCTCCAGCGTGTTGCGGCGGCGCTCGGGCAGGGCGTCCGAGAAGCCGGCGATCTCGGCCATGCCGCCGACGCGGATGCGGTCGCCCAGACGGGTGATCGCCACCTTGTAGCTCTCGTCCATGATGGTCGAGACCGGGGCGGCGGGTTCATTGATGATGGGGGCGGTGATCGAATAGCCCTTCACCGGATAGACCGGCAGGGTCATGCCCAGCGGCTTGACCATCATCGGCGAATAGGAGCCCAGCGCCAGCACATAGGCGTCGGCCGTGACCACGCCCTTGTCGGTCTTGACCCCGGTGATGCGGCCGCCCTCGGCGATCAGGCCCTGGATGGTCGTGCCGTGCTGGAAGGTCACGCCCTGCGTCGCCGCGGCGTGGTCGGCCAGGGCGACGGTGAACTTGAAGCAGTCGCCCGTCTCGTCGCGCGGCAGACGCAGGCCGCCGACGAACAGGTCGCGCGTGGCCTTCAGGCCCGGCTCGGCGGCGATGCAGCCGTCCTGGTCCAGCACCTCGAACGGCACGCCGCCTTCGCGCAGGACCTCCGTGTCCTTGTAGATGCCGTCCAGCTGCTTCTGGGTGCGGAACAGTTGCAGCGTGCCCTGGGTGCGGTGGTCGTATTCAAGACCCAGCTCTTCGTTCAGCGCCGTCTGCACCACCTGGCTGTAGTCGGCCAGACGCACCATGCGCGCCTTGTTCAGCGCATAGCGGGCCGAGGTGCAGTTGCGCAGCAGCGACAACAGCCAGGCCACGGTCGGGGCGTTGATCTGGGGGTGCAGGATCAGCGGGGCGTGGCGCATGAACAGCCACTTCACCGCCTTGGCCGGAATGCCGGGCGCGGCCCAGGGCGAGGAATAGCCGGGCGAGATTTCGCCCGCATTGGCGAAGCTGGTCTCCAGCGCCGGACCGCTCTGGCGGTCGATGACGGTCACCTCATGCCCCTGGCGGGCCAGGTAGTGGGCGGTGGTCACGCCGATCACGCCGGCGCCGAGGATTGCGATCTTCATGGGTCTTGACCTTGCGCGAACCAGACGCGTGGCTCCCTAGACCAGATTTTGCGCCCTTCACGCAAGTCGCAGTTTGTGTGCGCCGCAATATCGACAGGCTTGATAAGGACTGCCTGTGTTGGGCCGATCACGGTTGATTATTTGCTCAACATATCGGGCAGGCGCGGCATGTCTGGCCTCAAGAGGATCGGGTCGGGTCGGTCAGCGGTTCTCCATAGTGTCGGTCGCCGTGCAGATTGGCGGCCAGGGGGGCGGTGGTGCGTTCGATCATGCGGTGCACGACGGGCCGGTCCGGTCCCTGATGCAGGGCGCGGATGCCCTCGTTGATCGAGGCGTCGGCGTGGGTGATGCGCTGGTTGTGGCGGATGTAGTCCAGCCAGGTCGGCGTCTGATACTTCTCGACCCAGACCTGGGGTTCGGCCAGATCGCGCATCAGGCGCCACTGGCGCGCGCCGTCGCGGCGCCGGATGCGACGCCGCTCGTCCATCAGGGCCAGGAAGGCGTCGATGTCCTCTTCGCGGATGCGATAGGCGATGGAGACGATGACCGGTCCGCTGCGCGGTTCGATGGCCAGGGCGGTCTGCGGCTCGGTCCAGCGGCGCAACAGGTCCATGTTCAGATTGGCGGTCGAGGGCAGGGGCACCTTCAGGCCGATCAGAATGCACAGCGCCAGCACGCCCGCCGAGACCGACAGGGCCGTCTCGACCCCATAGGTCTGGGCCAGGGCGCCCCACAGCCAGCTGCCGCCCGCCATGCCGCCGAAGGCCGCCATCTGATACAGCGCCAGCGCCCGCGCCACGACCCAACGCGGCACCGACATCTGCACCGTGACGTTGAAGCTGGACAGCACCAGCACCCAGCCCGCCCCGGCGATCATCAGCGCCGGCAGGGTGACGGCCAGCCAGGGCGCATAGGCCAGGCCCAGAGCCGCCGCCGCAAAGGCCAGCGCCGCGACGCGGACGATGGTCTCCGTCTCATATTTCGCGCGCAGCTGGCCGACGAACAGGGCGCCGCCCACCGCGCCCACGCCGAACGAACCCAGCAACAGGCCGAAGACCAGCGGGCCGCCGCCGCTCTGGCGCGCGACCACGGGCATCAGGGCCTGAACCGCGCTGGCGCCGACGCCGAACACCAGGGCGCGCAGCAGCACCGCCGTCACGCGCGGCGACAGGAAGGCGTAGCGCACGCCCCCCGCCATGGCCGCCAGCAGGCCTTCGCGCGGCAGGGTCTGCTTGGGCCGCTCGGGCTTCCAGCGGAACAGGACGATCAACAGGCCGATGTAGCTGAAGGCGTTGACGGCGAAGGCCGCCGCCGCCCCCGCCGCCGCCACGATCAGGCCGCCCAGCGCCGGGCCGACGCTGCGGGCCATGTTGAAGCCCATGGAGTTCAGGGTGACGGCGCCGGCCAGGTCTGCGCGCGGGACCATGTCGCCGACCGACGCCTGCCAGGCCGGACCGTTGAAGGCGACGCCGCAGCCTATCAGGAAGGTGAAGGTCAGCAGCACCCAGGGCGTGATCCAGCCCATCCAGGTCATCGCCGCCAGCCCCGCTGAAACCAGCAGCATGAAGGTCTGCGCCGCCAGCATGATCCTGCGCCGGTCCACCGTATCGGCCAGCGCCCCCGCCGCCAGCGACAGCAGCATGATCGGCAGGGTGACCGAGGCCTGCACCAGGGCGACCATCTGGGCCGAGGCGATGGAGGTCATCATCCATGCGGCGCCGACCGACTGGATCAGACCGCCGAAATTGGTGACCAGGCTGGTGATCCACACCGCCCGGAAAATGGGGTGCCGCAGCGGCGCCAGGGCCGAGGGGCGGCCGGGCGGGGCGGGCGCAGGGCCAGAGGGGGAGGCGGAGGCGGAGGCGGATGCGTCGGCGGTTGAACTCATGCGGGGCGGCTCCTCGCATGGGCGATACGCGGATGAACCCCATGGGGCGGGCAGGAACCGACGACGACCATGCGGTCAATGCACACGGCTTCGGCGGGGGAAGCAAGCCGGGAAGCGGTCACTCTGGGTTCCGGATTATTGGCGTCGCAGGGGCGGCGACGGGACGCTATAGGAAGGCCGTGACCGTCCCAGCCGTTCCCTCCCCGTCGCCTCCGGCCCCCTTTACCGTGGCGGCCCTGTATCGTTTCGCGCCCGTGGCCGACCCGGCGGCCCTGCGCCTTCATCTGCTCGACCTGTGCGGGGATCAGGTGCGCGGCACGCTGCTGGTGGCGCATGAAGGGATCAACGGCACCATCGCCGGGCCGCAGGCCGACATCGCCCGAGTCATCGCCGGCGTGCAGGCCCTGCCGGGGTTCGACCGGCTGGAGCTGAAGTATTCGACCGCCTCGGCCATGCCCTTCCACCGCATGAAGGTGCGGGTGAAGGCCGAGATCGTCACCATGGGCCAGCCTGACATCGACCCGGTCGAGGGCGTGGGGACCTATGTCTCGCCCCAGGACTGGAACGCCCTGATCGCCGATCCCGACACCGTCGTCATCGACACCCGCAACGACTATGAGGGCCAGATCGGCGCCTTCGAGGGGGCGGTTCAGCCCAACACCCGCACTTTCCGCGAGTTCGCCGACTGGTTCCGCACCGAGGGGCGCGCCCTGCTGGACCGCCCGACGCCGCCGAAGGTGGCCATGTACTGCACCGGCGGCATCCGCTGCGAAAAGGCCACCGCGTTCCTGAAGGCCGAGGGGGTGCGCGACGTGCACCATCTGGAAGGCGGCATCCTGAAGTATCTGGAGACGGTGCCGGAGCCGGAAAGCCTGTGGCGCGGCGAATGCTTCGTCTTCGACGAGCGGGTGGCCGTGGGGCATGGTCTGGTCGAAGGCGCACACAGCCTGTGCCGCGCCTGCCGGATGCCGGTCAGTCCCGAAGGCCGACGCTCTGCGCGCTATGTCGAGGGCGTGTCCTGCGACCGCTGCTGGGACGACCGCGACGCGACCCAGCGCGAGGGCTACGCCGAACGCCAGAAGCAGATGGAGATCGCCCGCGCCCGAGGCGTGGCGCACGTGGGGGCGGCGCAGAAGCCGGCGGACTAACCTTTCGCCGCGATAGGCGCTGGCTGGAAGGGGGGCAGACGCCTTTCATCTTTCGGTCCGCCCGTGCCATCCTCCTCTCCCATGTCAGGAGGCCCGCCTATGTCCGCCTTTCGTCCCGTCGAGCGGCTCGACACCCATGAGGTGTCCAATCAGGTTCCCCCGCTGGAGGACGTCGACCTGTTCACTGGCGACAGGGCTCTGCACGACGCCGTGCGCCATTGGGGCGGAGGAGGCCATGTCGAGCGGCTGACCGATCTGGGCCTTCGCTGCGGCTCGGCCGAGGTGATCGACTGGGGCGTGCAGGCCAATCGCGTCCCGCCGGTGCTGGACACCCACGACCGCTATGGCCGCCGGATCGACGAGGTGACGTTTCATCCGGCCTATCACCAGCTGATGGATCTGGGGCTGGGGGCAGGGTTCGCGGCCAGCGCCTGGGACGGGACGCCGAATGGGCATCTGCTGCACGCGGCCATCCTGTTCCTGACCGGACAGGCGGATTCGGGGACCAGTTGCCCCATGACCATGACCTACGCCTCGGTCGCGGCGCTTCAGGCCGATCCGGCCGTGGGCGAGCCGTGGATCAAGGGCGTGCTGTCCGGCCGCTACGACCCGGCGGTGCGCCCGGCGGGCGAGAAGGCGGGCGTGACCCTGGGCATGGCCATGACCGAGAAGCAGGGCGGCTCGGACGTGCGCGCCAACACCACCCGTGCGGAGCCTGTGGGCGAGGACGGCTGGTATTCCCTGACCGGGCACAAGTGGTTCTGCTCGGCGCCGATGTGCGACGCCTTCCTGACGCTGGCCTATGCGCCGGGCGGGCTGACATGCTTCATCCTGCCGCGCTGGCTGCCGGACGGGACGCGCAATGCGGGCTTCCGCGTCATGCGGCTGAAGGAAAAGATGGGCGACCGCTCCAACGCCTCGTCCGAGGTCGAGTATCACGGCGCCCTGGCCCAGCGGCTGGGCGAGGAGGGGCGCGGCGTCGCCACCATCATCCGCATGGTCCAGCACACGCGGCTCGACTGCGTGGTCGGATCGGCGCTGCAGATGCGCGGGGCGCTGGCGCAGGCGGCGTGGCACGCCGCCCACCGCACCGCCTTCCAGAAGCGGCTGATCGACCAGCCGATGATGGCGGCCGTCCTGACCGATCTGGCGGTCGAGAGCGAGGCGGCGACGGCCCTGGCGATGCGGCTGGCGGCCACCTTCGATACGGACGACGCCGTGGGCCGCCTGCTGACGCCGGTCGCCAAATACTGGGTCTGCAAGCGTGCGCCGAACATGATCTATGAGGCGATGGAGGCGTTGGGCGGCGCCGGATACGTCGAGACTGGGCCGATGCCGCGCCTGTTCCGCCAGTCGCCGCTGAACGCCATCTGGGAAGGCTCGGGCAATGTCATCGCCCTGGACGTGCTGCGCGCGGCGGGGCGCGAGCCGGAGGCGGTCGAGGCCCTGCGTGACTGGCTGGCGTCGCAGGCCGGGAAGTCGGCCGACTATGACCGCTTCGTCGCCGGGCTGGACCTGACGACGAACGAGGCGGGGGCGCGATTGGCGGTCGAGCGGCTGGCGCTGGCGGCCCAGGCGGCGGCTCTGCTGGAAATGAACAGTCCCTCGGCCGAGGCCTTCATCGCCCTTGGCCTGCGCCCGCGCGGCATGGCCTATGGCGCCTATGAGGCGCAGGTGGACCAGCGGGCGGTGCTGGAGCGGGCCATGCCGGCGTGAACCCTCTCCCGATGGGAGAGGGCTTGAGCGCACGAGAGCCGGAGGCGATCGTCTTGGCGCGAAAGGGTGAGGGTTCAAGCCGTCAGTCGGCGTGAGCCGTCGCGCACCTAGAGGTGCGAAAGCTCGCCGCCGCGCCACGGCCTTCGGCCGACTTCACTCCCGAACCCTCACCCTTTCGCCTGTCCCAATCGCTTCGCTCTTGGAGGCTCAAGCCCTCTCCCAACAGGAGAGGGACGCGGGGTCCAGAAAGGACGGAGGCAGGTTCCAGATAGGACGAAGGCCTCGCGGGGGCTCCGCGAGGCCTTCGATGGTGGAGCTTAGCGGAGTCGAACCGCTGACCTCTTGCATGCCATGCAAGCGCTCTACCAACTGAGCTAAAGCCCCGTGCCGTATCGGCTGGGTTATGTGATCGACCGCCAGACGGAAAGTCTGGAAAGGACGAAGGCCCCGCGGGCGTTCCACGAGGCCTTCGATGGTGGAGCTTAGCGGAGTCGAACCGCTGACCTCTTGCATGCCATGCAAGCGCTCTACCAACTGAGCTAAAGCCCCGAACCTTTCGGTCGGTCCCGCCGGGAGAGAAGCTCCCTCCCGGCGAGGCGCGGAAACTAGGTCAGGCCGTTTTGAAGATCAAGCGGGTCTGACACATTTTTTTCCGCTTATTTTTCCGAACCTTGAGCCTTTAGTCGTCGTCGCGCGACGGCTTGGTCAGCTCTTCGTCGAGATCGTCGTCGTCTTCGTCCTCGATGAAGGGCACGGAATCGTCGTCGTCATCATCCAGGACGTCGTCGTCATCGTCGCCGTCGGCCGAGCCCATGCCGGCGTCGTCTGCGCCGGGCTCGCCGTCGTCGTCGTCCGGCGTCAGGATCGGCTCATGGCCTTCCTGGTCGATCTCGGGGGTGGAGCCTTCGGCGTCCTCTTCTTCTTCGTCGGCGTCAGCGGACTTGTCGGCGACCTGATCTTCGGCCTCCTCGTCGTCAGCCGCGAAGCCGGCGCCGCGACGCGCGCGACGGCTGCGGACGGCTTCTTCCATCGGGTCGAACTCGGTGTCGCACTTGGGGCAGCGAGCCGGGCGACGGTTCAGATCGTAGAATTTGGCCTGGCAGTTCGGGCAGACCTGCTTTTGGCCCAGTTCGGGATTGGCCACGTGATTAGACCTTCGGCGGGTTTAAGGGGAAAATCGGAAATAGGGCGGCTCCCTTGCCACTGGCGGGGGCCGCTGTCAAAAGCCTTCTTTTCCGCGCGTTTCGCGGCCCTCCTGACAACCGGAGCCTGCATCAGGGTGAGCACTCCCCAGACCTTCACCGCGTCCCCGGTTTCCGGCGTCAAATCAGGCCTCAAAGGCATAGTGCGCGCGCCGGGCGACAAGTCGATGTCGCACCGCGCCCTGATCTTCGGCGGCATGGCCGAGGGCGTAACCGAGATCGAAGGGCTGCTGGAGGGCGACGACATCCTGGCCACCGGCCGCGCCATGCAGGCTCTCGGCGCCTCGGTCGAACGGGTCGGCGAGGGACGCTGGCGGGTCGAGGGGCGCGGCGCCCTGCGTTCGCCTGAAGGCGTCATCGACTGCGGCAACGCCGGGACGGGGGTGCGCCTGCTGATGGGGGCGGTCGCGGGCTATGATCTGACGGCGACGTTCGACGGCGACGTTTCCTTGCGCAAACGGCCGATGAAGCGCGTCACCGGGCCGCTGGCCGACATGGGCGCGCGCTTCGACTGGAACGCGGCTGAGGACCGGGTGCCGCTGACCCTGCACGGCGGCGGGCTGAAAGGCGTGACCTTCGTCCAGAGCGTCGCCTCGGCGCAGGTGAAGTCGGCCATTCTTCTGGCCGGGTTGAATGCGGCGGGCGAGACGGTCGTGGTCGAGCCGGAAAAGAGCCGCGACCATACCGAACGGATGCTGCGCGCCTTCGGCGCCGAGGTCGAGGTGAGCGAGGAAGGCGAAGGCTGGCGCATCCGCCTGCCGGGCGAGCAGCAACTCAAGGGAACCCATGTCGCCGTGCCGGGCGACCCGTCCTCGGCGGCCTTTCCTCTGGCGGCGGCCCTGATCACGCCGGGGTCTGAGGTGACGGTGGAGGGCGTGATGCTCAATCCGCTTCGTACCGGCCTGTTCCAGACCTGGATCGACATGGGCGCGGACCTGACCATCGCCAACCGCCGCATGGCCGGGGGCGAGGAGGTCGGCGACATCACCGCCCGTCATTCGGTGCTGAAGGGGATCGTGGTTCCTGAAGACCGCGCGGCCTCCATGATTGACGAATATCCGATCCTGGCGGTGACGGCGGCCTTTGCTGAGGGCGAGACCGTCATGCGCGGCATCGGCGAGATGCGGGTCAAGGAAAGCGATCGCATCGCCCTGATGGCGGCGGGCCTGACGGCCTGCGGCGTTCAGGTGCAGGAGGAGCCGGAGGGCTTCATCGTCACGGGAGGGGCTGTGAAGGGCGGCGCGACCGTCGACACCGCCCACGATCACCGCATCGCCATGAGCCATCTGGTGCTGGGTCTGGCCGCGCAGCAGCCCGTCTCGGTCCGCGACCCGGAGATGATCGCCACCAGCTTCCCCGGCTTTGTCGAGATGATGAACGGGCTGGGCCGTAATATTGTGCAAGGGGACGCAGCATGAGCCTCGTCATCGCCGTCGACGGCCCAGCCGCCTCGGGCAAGGGCACCATCGCCGCGCGTCTGGCCGCCTATTACGGCCTGCCGTATCTGGACACGGGCCTGTTGTATCGCGCCGTGGGGCTGGCGGTTCTGGATGCGGGCGGCGATCTGGGCGACGCCGAGGCGGCGGCTAGGGCCGCGCAGGCGCTGGATCTGGCCAGCCTGAACGACAATCCGCGCCTGACGGATCGCGGCGCGGGCGAGGCGGCCAGCCGCGTGGCCAGCCATCCGGGCGTGCGCGCGGCCTTGCTGAAGCTGCAGCAGGACTTCGCCGCGCAAGCAGGCGGGGCGGTGCTGGACGGACGCGACATCGGCACGGTGATCGCGCCGGAGGCCCCGGCCAAGCTCTATATCGCCGCCAGTCCGCAGGTGCGGGCCGAGCGTCGCTGGAAGCAGTTGACGGCGCGCGGCGAGGTCATCGCCTTCGAGGACATGCTGGAGGATATCCGCCGCCGCGACGCCCGCGACGCCGGTCGTGACGACGCCCCGATGGTTCAGGCGGGCGACGCCGTCTTGCTGGACACGACCGATTTGGGTATAGAGGCCGCCTTCGATGCGGCCCGCCGTATCGTCGAGGCGGCGCGAGCCAGGGCCGGGATCTGATCCCGCCGGGCAAATCCAACGCACCGATCTCCTCGACGGCCGCGGGCGTCCTGGCTTTATTTCGCGCTTTTCAGAGCGCGTGTCGCCTCGCCTCGTGACGACCTGACTTTCCCTTTTCAAACCCATTCGCGCATGTCCGCTCGGTCGTGCGCGTTTCGCCTTTCATCAACCTCAAGAGTTTCCATGACTGAAACCCTCAACCCCACTCGCGACGATTTCGCCGCGCTCCTCGACGAACAACTGCAAGGCCGCGACCTTGGCGAAGGCCAGGTCGTTCACGGCCGCGTCGTCGGCATTGAAAAAGACATCGTCATCATCGACGTCGGTCTGAAGACCGAAGGCCGCATCGCCATGCGCGAGTTCGGCCAGGGCGAAGGCGCCGTCCTGCCCAAGGTCGGCGACAACGTCGAGGTCTACCTGGAGCGCGTCGAGAACGCGATGGGCGAGGCCGTCATCAGCCGCGACAAGGCTCGCCGTGAAGAAGCCTGGACCCGCCTGGAAGCCGTGTTCGCCGAAGGCCACCCGGTCAACGGCGCCATCGTCGGCCGCGTCAAGGGCGGCTTCACCGTCGATCTGGGCGGCGCCTCGGCCTTCCTGCCGGGCTCGCAGGTCGACATCCGTCCGGTCCGCGACGTCGGCCCGCTGATGGGCAAGGAACAGCCCTTCGCCATCCTGAAGATGGACCGTCCGCGCGGCAACATCGTCGTCTCGCGTCGCGCCATCCTGGAAGAAGCCCGCGCTGAACAGCGCACGGAGCTGGTCGGCCAGCTGCAAGAGGGCGAAGTCCGCGAAGGCGTCGTCAAGAACATCACCGACTACGGCGCGTTCGTCGACCTGGGCGGCATCGACGGCCTGCTGCACGTCACCGACATGTCGTGGAAGCGCGTGTCGCACCCGTCGCAGGTCCTGGCCGTCGGCGACACCGTCAAGGTCCAGATCGTCAAGATCAACCCGGACACCCAGCGCATCTCGCTCGGCATGAAGCAGCTGCAGTCGGATCCGTGGGACGGCGTCGAAGCCAAATACCCGGTCAACGCCAAATACACCGGCCGCGTCACCAACATCACCGACTATGGCGCCTTCGTGGAGCTGGAGCCGGGCGTTGAGGGCCTGGTCCACGTGTCGGAAATGTCCTGGACCAAGAAGAACGTCCACCCGGGCAAGATCGTCTCCACCTCGCAGGAAGTGGACGTCATCGTCCTGGACGTCGACAGCGCCAAGCGCCGTATCTCGCTGGGCCTGAAGCAGGCTCAGAACAACCCGTGGGAGGCCTTCCTGGAGGCTCACCCGGTCGGTTCGACCGTCGAAGGCGAAGTCAAGAACGCCACCGAGTTCGGCCTGTTCGTCGGCCTGGACAACGACATCGACGGCATGGTCCACCTGTCGGACCTGGACTGGAACGTGTCGGGCGAAGAAGCCATCCAGCGCTACCGCAAGGGCGAGGTCATCAAGGCCAAGGTGCTGGACGTCGACATCGACAAGGAGCGCGTCTCCCTGGGCGTCAAGCAGCTCGGCGGCGACCCGATGGAAGGCGACACCTACAAGCGCGGCCAGCAGATCACCGTCACCGTGACGGCGATCGAGACCGGCGGCATCGAGGTCAAGTTCGGTGAAGACGACGCGCCGGTCACGGCCTTCGTCCGCAAGTCGGACCTGTCGCGCGACCGCAACGAGCAGCGCACCGAGCGCTTCGCCGTCGGCGACCGCGTCGACGCCATGATCACCGGCGTCGACAAGGCCACGCGCCGCGTCTCCGTCTCGATCAAGGCGCTGGAGATGAAGGACGAACAGGAAGCCATCGAACAGTTCGGGTCGTCTGACTCGGGCGCCTCGCTGGGCGACATCCTGGGCGCCGCGCTCAAGAACGCGGGCAAGGAATAAGTTTCCTCACCCTTCGGGAAACGGGGCGGCCGGAGCGATCCGGCCGCCCTTTTTCTTTGGCCGCGCCCTCTGGCTCTTGGCGACGTATTTTCTTCCTCACACGGCCCATCGGCGGCGAAACCTGTCGCCGTGGAATGCAAGAAACCTTCACGACGATGCGTTTTGCCCTTTCTTCCTGTGGCGACAGGCGGTTAGGGTGTCGTCCCGGACGGTGAAACCATGGCGGGGGCCTGAATGATCAAGTCTGAACTGATCGAGAAGTTGGCGGCGGAGAACCTGCACCTCACACATGCCGAGGTGGAGCGGGTCGTGAATGTGATCCTGGGCCGCATGACCGAAACCCTCTCGGAAGGCGGGCGTGTCGAGCTTCGCGGCTTCGGCGCCTTTTCGGTGCGCAGCCGACCGGCGCGGACGGGGCGCAACCCCCGCACCGGCGAAACGGTCGAGGTCCCGGCCAAGTCCGTGCCCTTCTTCAAGAGCGGCAAGGAACTGCGAGAGCGTTTGAACGCGTCCGGCGACGCCTGACATTATCTGAAAGACTGAAGATCAAATGAGCCTGTTGTCCGAGTTTCGGGAATTCGCCGCGCGCGGCAACGTCGTCGACCTGGCGGTCGGGGTCATCATCGGCGCCTCGTTCGGCAAGATCGTCACCAGTCTGGTGGATCAGGTGGTGATGCCGCCGATCGGCCTGCTGCTGGGCCGGGTGGACTTCTCCAAGCTGGAGTGGGTCCTGGTGCCGGAAGACCCGGCGACCGAGGCGGTCGAGAAGGTGGCCATTCAGTACGGCGCCTTCATCAACACCCTGATCCAGTTCCTGATCGTGGCCTTCGTTGTCTTCCTGATGGTCAAGATGGTCAACAAGCTGCGCCGCGAGCAGCCTGCCGAGCCTGAGGCGCCTGCTGCGCCGACGCCGACCGAGGCCCTGCTGGCCGAAATCCGCGACGAACTGAAGGCGCGCTCCTAGACGGCGGCGCCTGACGAGGGCCTGAAGAGGCCCTCGTTTCAATTCACGCCCGCGCTTCCATCGTTTGAGCGGGCATGGGCGCCGACGTCAGCCGCAGGGCGGCGCTGGCCCGCGCGGGCAGAGGGCGCAGGCAGAAGGAATAGTCGCCGTCATAGGGGGTGGGCCGCCAGCCCGCGTCCTGCATCTCTTCGTCGAAGGCGATGTGACAGTGGCCCCAGCCGCCCTCGCGCCAGGCTTTCTGGCCCAGTCGGCCCAGGGCGGCGAGCAGGTCAGGCGACACCACCTGCAGCCGCACCTTGGCGGCGCCCAGCGCCGGCGCCATGCGACGCAGGCCCTCGACCAGCGCCTGGATCGCCGTTGAATCATTGTCCAGCGCAACCAGGTCGATGATCTCCAGGATCGGCGGCTCCAGCGGCGTCTGCTTGTTCAGCATGGCGACGGCGAAGCCTGTCAGCCGCCCTGCGTCGCGATAGGCCAGACACAGAGGCGGCACCGTCAGTTCCGGGTCCGACAGCCGCCAGCGCATGATCTCCGGGCTGCGGTCCGCCGTCAGCCGCCCCTCGGCGCGCAGGGCCGTCCAGAAACGGGCGTAGTCCGAGCGTTCCGAGAGATCGTAGTGGAGGCTGACCCCGTCAGGCAGGCGGCCTTCAGCCTGACGCAGGCGGCGCTCGCCGCTCAGCCGGGGCAGGGGCGACAGCTGTTCGCCCAGCAGGCGGGCCAGGGCCGGGGCGCGGTCCACGACCTCGCGCAGGCCCCGTCCGTACAGGCAGGCGGCCGGGTCGATCAGCCAGGACAGCTTCAGCGTATGGGTTTGCGGCGGCCACGGAACCATGCCGTGCCGCTTGTACAGCGGGCTGGAGCGGGCGTTCGCATTCAGCGTGTAGCGGGCGAAACAGTGGGGCTGGTTGACGAAGGTGTTGATCAGGGACCGGCTGCGGCCCCGCTGCGCCGGTGGAACGACGATGGAATAGCCCGTCGCGGCGTGCAGGCGTTGGTCGTTCCGCCAGAAGCGCTGGATGAAGTTGCCGACGAAAGCCTGAGGCCCGGCGCCGTCGTCGATCACCCAGCCGTGGGGCGCGCCGATCTCGGCCGAGGCCGGATTCGCCATCAACCAGCGCCAGCCCGCCGCCGACCGCTCCGGCCACCACACGCTGCGGTGCAGTTGATTGACGGCCTCCAGGTCGGTCTCGGTAAACGGGCGCAACGACATGTCTGTTCGAGTCTCCTCAGCCGCATCTCGGCGTTCGAAGAGCATTCGCGAAATATGTGTAGAATGATCTAATCACCCCCAAAACGCGAACTTGTGCGACGATCCGGCGCCCCTCGGCAGTCTCGATTTGGCCGTTAACGCTTGTTTGCAATCCGTGACCGTGCTGTTTCTGGTCGCTTCCACGCCCGTCGGGGGCGTCAGACAATGGAGCTTGCCGTTGAGCACGACGGACGGAGGGGGCGCGCGACTTGCGCGCCGGCCCGGCACTCGAGGGGGCGACGCCCTGGCGATGGCCCAGACGGTGACTGTGAATGAAGCGACGTCGATCATGATCTGCGCGGGGGCCCAGGCATGAATATCGTCATCGCCATCGGTCTGATCATCACCCTGGTCACGGGCGTGCCCGTGCTGATGCAGATCCTGAAAAATCACCCGCGCGGACTGATCATCCTGTTCTTCGCGGAGATGTGGGAGCGCTTCTCCTACTACGGGATGCGCGGCATCCTGATCTTCTTCCTGACCCAGCACTTCCTGTTCAACGACGCCCAGGCCGGTTCGGCCTATGGTTCGTACACCTCGCTGGTCTACCTGCTGCCGCTGCTGGGCGGCATGATGGCCGACCGCTTCATCGGCACGCGCAAGGCCGTGGCCTTCGGCGCCCTGCTGCTGGTCGCCGGTCACGGGATGATGGCCTTCGAGGGCCGTCCCGCCACCGAAACCCTGACCTATCAAGGCGCGACCTATGAAATCTCGGCCGAGGGCCGCGGCGCCGCCCGCGACGTGGGCCTGATGGTCAACGGCCAGAAATACGCCTTCGCCCCGGTCGAGAACGGCCTGGCGATCAGGGACCTGCCGCAGGACGCGCCGATCCCGGCCGTGCTGCCGACCGGCGACTACAAGATCGACGTGACCCGCGACATGGCGGGCATCAACGTCTTCTATCTGGCGATCGCCCTGATCATCATGGGCGTGGGCTATCTGAAGCCGAACATCTCCACCATCGTGGGGCAGTTGTATCCTGACGGCGACCCGCGCCGGGATTCGGGCTTCACCCTCTACTACTACGGCATCAACCTAGGGGCCTTCTGGGCCGCGGTGCTGTGCGGATACCTGGGCCAGACGGTCGGCTGGTGGGCGGGCTTCGGCCTGGCCGGCGTCGGCATGGCGCTGGGCTGGGTCGTCTTCGTCCTGGGCAAGCCGCTGCTGCAGGGCAAGGGCGAGCCGCCGGTCGAGGGCGATCTGAAGAAGCCCTTCCTGGGCCCGCTGAACCGCGAGTGGTCGATCTATCTGCTCAGCGTGCTGGGCGTCGGCGTCGTGTGGTTCATGGTTCAGCGCAACGCCCTGGTGGGCTGGGTGCTGGGCGCCGCGACCATCGCCTCGCTGGCCTTCATCGCCTACATCATCGTCAAGGTCTGCGAGAACCGCATCCAGCGCGAGCGCATGATGCTGGCGGTGGTGCTGATCTTCGGCTCGGTGGTCTTCTTCACCCTGTTCGAACAGGCCGGCACCTCGCTGAACCTGTTCGCCGACCGTAACGTCGACCTCAGCCTGACGCCGACGGCGGTGCAGTTCCTGGGCGTCACCATCGGCACTCCGGCCCAACTGGCGGCGGCGGGCATCACGCCCACCGGCTTCTGGATCGACGCCACGGTGACGGCGGCGCAGACCCAGTCGTTCAACGCCGGCTTCATCCTGATCTTCGCGCCGATCATGGCGGCCCTGTGGGCCTTCCTGGGCAAGCGCAACATGGATCCGAACCCGGTGCTGAAGTTCGGTCTCGGCCTGCTGCAGGTCGGTCTGGGCTTCATGATCGTGGTGTGGGGCGCTGGTCTGGCCGACTCGGCCTTCCAGATGCCGATCCTGCTGCTGGGCCTGCTCTACATGTTCCACACCCTGGGCGAGCTGTTCCTGTCGCCGGTGGGCCTGTCGGAGATCACCAAGCTGTCGCTGCCCAAGGTCGTCAGCTTCATGATGGCTGTGTGGTTCCTGGCCTCGTCCATCGCCCAGTACGTCGGCGGCTGGATCGCCGGTCTGGCCGGGACCGAGACGGTCGGCGGTCAGGTGCTGGACCCCGGCGCCGCGCTGCGCACCTCGCTGGAAGTGTTCGGCATGCTGGGCGTGTGGGGCATGGGCATCGGCGTCGGCTTCATCGTCCTCAGCTTCTTCATCAAGGGCTGGTCGCACGAAAAGGCGCCGCACTAGAGCGAAATGGGTTCACATGCGATCGCATGTGAACCCAGACATTCGCTCAATTGATGCTGGACCATTGATCTGGGTTCGGACTGATTAAATCCGAACCGATAATGGTCTAGGCGTCCATGAGAAAGCCGGTCCTGCGTTCGCGCCGGACCGGCTGACCATCAAAGGAAAGGGCGGCGTCTCGCAGGAGGCGCCGCCCTTTTCAGTTGTCCGGGGAAGGCCCCGGTTGGCTCCGGGGCGCGTGGTTTCCGGTTCCTCAGAAGGTCTTGCGCAGGCGGATCTGATAGAAGGTGCGCGGGTCGATGAAGCGGTTCTCGACAAAGGCGATCGGCCGCGTCTCGCGATCAGCGAACTGGGTGAGCTGGACGTTGAAGTCGTCCCAGATGTTGATCTGGGCGCGGATCGACAGGGTCGGCGTCGGCTTATACTCGCCCCACAGCTCATAGTAGTCGTGACCGCGCCAGCCCGAGATCTGGTCCGGGCGATAGTTCTTCTGGCCCAGCAGGGGGATCCAGGCGCCGCCCCACTGCACCTTCCAGCGCGTGATGTCCTGCTGGAAGGTGATGGTCGCCTGGCTGGCGCGGACGCCGGAGATGGGGCGGATCTCGCCGGTGGTCGGGTCGGTGACTTCGGTGTGGTTCCAGGTGTTGCGGAAGCCGAACTTGCCGCCCGAGACGCCCAGTTTGTCGGTCGGAATGGTGACGTTCAGCACCAGCTGGTCCAGCGTCCCGTCGCCGATATTGCCGACGGCGGCGTAACCCCCTTCCAGGGGGATGACGTCGATGGCGTCGGTGATCTCGTCATGGCGCAGGCCGACGCTGACGACGCCTTCGCCCCAGAAACGCTTCTCATAGGTCAGTTCTGCGACCCAGCGCGATTCGGGATGCAGGTTCACATTGCCGCCGAAGACATTGCCGTCGGCGAACTCGGCCGAGGCGGCGAAGTCGCTGAAGTCCAGCTGGCCGACGGTGCGTTCCAGCCGCAGGCGCAGCTGGTTGTTGGCCGCCGGGGTCCAGGTGGCCAGCAGGCGCGGCTTGGCGAAGAAGAAGCTCTTTTCCTGATCAGCGTCGCCGGACTGGCTGATGGTCGAGGATTCCAGCCGCAGGCCGCTTTCCAGCGTCCATTTGGGATTGATGCGCCAGGTCGCCTTGCCGAACAGTTCGCCGCGCGTCTCCTCGACCTTGACCGAGGCGGAGGGCAGGGGAACGCCGACCCCGTCGATCGAATAGGCCTGGTCGCGCTGCATCATGTTGTAGGCGATTTCGCCGCCCGCCTCGAAATCCATCGACGGCGTCCGCTCATAGCGCACCAGGCCGCGCAGGATGGTTTCGGACGACTTGCCGTCCGAACTGAACAGTTGTTCCGGGCTCTGGACGTCAACCACCCGGCCGCGCGAGACCGAGGCCGAGTCATAGTCGCCGAACTCATGGATGAAGCGGGTTTCCAGTTTCAGCTTCTCGGACAGCGGGCGGGTGTAGACGACGCCGAACTCGCCGCTGTGGCCGTCTTCGTCATACAGGCTTTCGCGCAGCACGCCGGGCGCGGTCTGGCGGTTGATGTTGTGCCAGTCGTTGATCCCGTAACGCGCCGTCAGGTCGATCTTGCCGCCCAGGAAAGGGCTGGAGAAGTTGCCGCGGATCGAGTTCCCGCCGCCGTAGCCGTCGTTGTAGTAATCCTCGGCGCGCAGGATCTCCCCGTCCGGGCCGACGCGGCGCAGCGGACCGGCGCCGTTGGAGTCGCTCATGGAGATGCCGTCGCTCAGGGTCACGCCCCAGGTGCGGTCGCCCTTGCGCTCGGTGAACTGATAGGAGCCGCCGAACAGGTCCTGGCCGCCCTCGAACAGATTGGCGTTGAAGGTGGCGATGTGCTCGCGGCTGACCGTATTCTTCAGGATGACGTTGGCGACGACGGAATAGCCCTGCATCTCGATGCCCGGCGCCCCGCCCCGGATCAGTTCGATGCGCTCGACCTGGCTGGCGACGGTGCGCGCCAGGACGTTGGAGCCGGTGTCGTTCTTGGACGCCGGGCGCGAGCCGTTGATCAGCACATTGCCGACTGCGCCTTCAAAGCCGCGCGCGTCGCTGCCGTCGTTCACCGAGAAGCCGGGCACCCGATTGACCATGTCCAGCGCCGTATTCGGACGAGCATGGGCGAAGAAATCAGGGGTGAAGATCAGCACGGCCTGATCGCCGGGCACGGCCGTCTGACGCGCGGGGGCGTCGGCCTTGTCCGCGGCCAGAGCGGCAGCCGGGGAGGCGGCGCTCAGCAGCAGGGCGGTGGTGGCCAGCAGGGCGCTTCTGGTGTTCATTTCTCTCTCCCTCGGTGTCGGCAGAGGTGTGGACGGCGCGCCTTGCGATCTCCAGTTACAAGCTGGACAGGTGGATTAAATCGCGGACACCATTACGGAATAGTCACGTGCGGCGGTTTTCGATGGGTCTAAGGATGAGCGCATGAAAGCTCGCTTCGCGCTTATCGCCCTGTCCGCTTGCCTGGCGTTGTCCGCCATGCCTGCCTCGGTCCTCGCAGCCCCGGATCAGGCGGAGGCGCCGACCCGCCTGGACGAGGTGGTCGTCTCCGCGCGGCGGGCGGGCGCGCCCATGTGGACGGTCAGGCGCGACGGTGAAGGCGTAATGATTCTGGTCGGCGCCATCGAGGAGGCGCCGCGCGGGTTCGAATGGCGGCCGCAGGCTCTGGAGGAGGCGGCGGCCCGCGCCGACCGCATCCTGTTTCCTCAACGGGGCCGCGCCTCGCCTGCTGACGTGCTGCGGTTGATGTGGCGCATCCGCACCATCGGCTGGCTGCCGGAGGGGACGACGACGGCCGACTACCTGACGCCAGAGGATCAGGCGCGGCTCGAGGCCCTGATGGCGGGGGAGAAGACCGACCAGTGGCGGCGCTACAGCCTGTTGCTGCTGGCCATTGATCTGTTCAAGAACAAGGCGGGCGAGACGGACGCCCGGCCCGTCGGGGCCGACGACGCCGTGCGGCGCGCGGCGCGCAAGGCGCGTGTGCCGATCCGTTCGATCGGCGTGGTGCGCGGCGCCGACCTGATCGAGAGCCTGATCTCCGCCCCGCCTGCGACGCACCGCGAATGCCTGCGCGCCGCCCTGTCTGCCGCCGAGCTGGGGCCGGACGCCCTGCGTCTGCGCGCCGAGGCGTGGCGCGGGCTGCGGGTGGCCGAGGTGCTGGCCTCGCCGGTGGATCAGGCGGTGGATCGCTGCTGGCCGTGGGGCGACCCGCAGATCGGGCCGCAGCTGCGCGCCGAATGGACCGAAGCCGTCACCCAGGCGCTTGGCCAGCCGGGCCTGACGCTGGCGGTCGCGCCGCTGCGCCGCCTGGCCGAGCCGGGCGGGGTGCTGGACCAGCTGGAGACGCAGGGCTTCGAGGTGGACGGGCCGGAATGGAAGTCCGTCACGCCTGAGAGTGGGGCGGCGTCTGAGACTGCGGCGCCCTAGACCGCCGTACCGCCGACCGTCAGGCCGCCGATCTTGAGGCTGGGCTGGCCGATGCCGACGGGGACGCCTTGCCCGGCCTTGCCGCAGGTGCCGACGCCGGGGTCGAAGGCGAAGTCGTCGCCGATCATCTGGATCTGGGTCAGGGCCGTGGCGCCGTCGCCGATCAGGGTGGCGCCGCGCACAGGGGCGGTGATCTTGCCGTCCTCGATCAGATAGGCCTCGGTGCACTGGAAGACGAACTTGCCGTTGGTGATGTCCACCTGGCCGCCGCCGAAGTTGGCGGCGTAGAGGCCGCGCTTGGTGCTGGCGATCATGTCCGCCTGGCTGTCCTTGCCGCCCTCCATGAAGGTGTTGGTCATGCGCGGCATGGGCGTGTGGGCGAAGGACTGGCGCCGGCCGTTGCCGGTGGCATGGGCGCCCAGCTGACGCGCCGACAGCCGGTCATGCATCAGGCCGACCATGATGCCGTCCTCGATCAGCACGGTGCGCGAGGTCGGGGTGCCTTCGTCATCGAACGACAGCGAGCCGCGACGTCCGGCGATGGAGCCGTCGTCCACGACCGTCACGCCCGGCGCGGCCACCCGCTTGCCCATCATGCCGGTGAACACCGACGAGCCCTTGCGGTGGAAGTCGCCCTCGAAGCCGTGGCCCACGGCTTCGTGCAGCAGGACGCCGGGCCAGCCCGCGCCCAGCACCACGTCCATCTCGCCCGCCGGGCAGTCGACGGCCTCCAGATTGACCAGGGCCTGACGCAGGGCCTCGTCCACCTGGGCCTGCCAGCGTTCGGGCGCGACCCATTCTTCAAAGCCCGCGCGGCCGCCCGCGCCGGACGAGGCGCTCTCGCGCTTGCCGTCCTTCTCCACGGTGACGGAGATGTTCAGCCGGACCAGCGGGCGCAGGTCGCTGAGCAGCCGCCCGTCGCCGCGCAGGATGTCGATGGCGCGGCGCTCGCCGACCAGAGAGGCCGAGACCTGAACCACGCGCGGATCGCGGGCGCGCGCCCAGGCGTCGATCTCGGCCAGCAGGGCGATCTTGTCCGAGAAGGCCGGGGCCAGCAGCGGGTCGACCGGATCATAGAGGCGCTGGTTGGTGTCGCGCGGCGCCTCGGCGGCGATTCCGTCATAGCCGCGCTTGGCCAGCGCAGCGCTGTCGGCGGCGCGGCGGATGGCCGCGGCGGTGATTTCATTGGCGTGGGCGTAGCCGGCGGTCTCGCCCGCCACCACGCGCAGGCCGAAACCCTCCACCGCGTCATAGGAGGCGCCCTTCAGCCGCCCGTCGTCGAAGACCAGGGATTCGCTCTCGGTCTTCTCGAGGAACAGCTCCCCGTCGTCGGCGCCCGCCAGCGCGGTCTGCAGGATCGACAGGGCCTCGTCCGGGGCTACGCCCGCAGCGTCGAGGATGGGGGAGGGGGAGGCGACAGTGCTCATGGAGGCTAGATAGGGGCTGCGGGGCCCGGCGTCACGGGCCGCAAAGCAATCGGCCCCTCTCGCCGTGCGAAAGGGGCCGATCAGGCGTTCGGTCTGTCGGTGTCGATCAGTCCTGTCTTACGTCGCCCGTGCCGCTGACCGACTGGCGCAGTTCGGCGGGGCGGCGGGTCAGGCGGACCTCGCCGCTGCCCGAGACGTCGACCTCGGCCTTGCCGCTGGGGCCGACGCGGACGTCGCCCGAGCCGCTGACCTGGACCTTGGCGTCCTTGACGATCAGTTCATCGAGGCGGGCGTCGCTGGAGCCCGAGGCGTCGATGTTGAGGGCGCCCGTGCGCCCCTGAACGCGCACGTCGGACGCGCCGGTCAGGGTCAGGTCCAGCGTCGGCTGGTCATAGCCGCGGATCTTCAGCTCGGTCGGGCCGGACAGGTCGAAGGCCTTAACCGAGGGCGCCTTGATGATGATCTTCAGGGCGCCGGTCTCGCTCCAGCCACGAATGCCGGTGCGGGTCCAGCGGACATAGCTGCGGTCGCCGCGCGGCGCTTCGTCCAGGGTCAGGCGGCCATTCGTGAAGCGGACCCGGTTCACGACTGTTTCGGCGCCCGTGACGGTGATGCCGGGCGTCTCGGCCTGCTGGTCGTAGACGACGTCGGCGGGGATGTTGATGGCCAGGCGCTCGTCGCCTGTCCATTCGAGGGTGCGTGTGGCGTCCGGCGAGACCTGGCCGCGCTCGACGGTGAAGCCGCTGTCGCCGTCCTCGTCGTCGGTGATGACCCAGGTCCAGTCGTGGCGGGCCAGATCGCGGCCCCCCACCGCGAAGGCGCCGCCGAAGCCGACGATGGCCAGGATCAGGCCTGCGCCGGAGATGATGAGCAGATTGCGGATCATGACTGTGTTCTCCTCACTCTGGCTTAGGCCTGGGGTTCCAGGGCGGGTTTGATGACGCGGTAGTGCAGCCGGGCGTACCAGACCGTGGCGTCGATCAGCCATTTGGTCAGCAGGGCCATGGTTGCGATCATGAAGACGCCCAGGCCCATCAGGCCGACGCCCAGAAGCACGGCGGCCAGCGCCCCGCCCGGCAGGCCCATGAAGGCGCCCGCCACCATGACGAAGCCGCCGGCGATGAAGACGCCGACCCCGCCCAGCAGCAGGGACAGCACCGTGCCGAAGACGGGCAGGGCGATGGGCAGCAGGATCAGGATGTCGATGGCGCCCAGACCCAGGATGCCGAGCACGGCTCCAGCGGCGGACGAGGCCGACGGCTCCTGACGCCAGCGCTGGGCGCCGGCCTCGGCCTTCAGCTCGCGCGACAGGCGGTCGGGATCGCCCAGGGCCTCGGCCACCTCGGCCTCGCTGCGTCCGGCGGCGGCGCCGTCGGCGAAGTGGGCTTCATAGTCGGCGACGATCTCATTGGCGGCGGCGGCGGGCAGGCCCACCAGGCCGCGACGCAGGCGCGCCAGGAATTCCGCGCGGTTCATTTGTCCTCTCCCCTGTCAGCTTGGGCGGTCGATTCGGTTTGGGCGCTCTGGTCGAGCAGGGCGGGCGTCTCGGCGGGGGCGTCGGCGACGATGACGGTTTCGCCTTCATCGCCCGCGATCAGGGCCTCGACGGCGCGGGCGAAGGCCCGCCACTCGCGGGTCTGGCCGTCCAGGGCGCGGCGCCCTGCATCGGTCAGGCGATAATATTTCCGCGACGGGCCGCTGGATGATTCGACCAGATAGGTCTCGACCAGGCCGTCGGTCTGCATCCGCCGCATCAGCGGATAGATGGTGCCTTCGCCCATGCCGATGGCGTCGGACAGGCGGCTGGCGATCTCATAGGCGTAGCTGTCGCGCCGGGCGAGCAGCGCCAGGACGCATAGCCCCAGCACGCCTTTCTTCAGTTGAATGTCGATGGTGTCTCGCATGGTCTCCCTGCGGGCCTCCCTCTGGGGCATCCCTGTCTGGATGACGAAGAGGTATCGCAAGGTATCTTGTCGTGCAAGGTAGCTGTCCAAACATGACAGCGAATTAATCGACCGCATTTTGTCGAGACGGCGCCGTAGGTGCGCTTGATCGCTTGGCAAGGGCGATCCGAGCCGATAAGGACCGGCCCATGACACGCCGAGGTCCTCTGGGCCCGGCGACGCTTGCGAATTGCTCGCAAACGTCTGCTGCTGAACGGTTAATGAGGACTTCTCGAATGGGGATGGGCATGCGAGCCATGGCGCGGTTGGGAGGCGGTATCGCCGCGACCGCCCTTGCCGCCATTTTCGCCGCGCCGGCGATGGCGCAGGATCTGTTGGGTCAACCGACTCCGGCGGGCATAGGTTTCCAGCCGGCCGCCGCGCCGCTGGCGCATGAGGCTCACTTCTTCCACAACGTCGTGCTGATGCCGATCATCACCGCGATCTGCGTTCTGGTGCTGGTGCTGCTGGTGTGGATCGCGATCCGCTACAACAAGCGCGCCAACCCGAACCCGGCCAAGTGGAGCCACAACACCGTCATCGAGATCATCTGGACGGTGGTGCCGGTGCTGATCCTGGTGGGCATCTCGCTGTTCTCGTTCCGCCTGCTGTTCGCCTATCACGACTATCCGGATGCGGACGTCACGGTGAAGATCACCGGCAACCAGTGGAACTGGGGCTATGAATATCCGGATCAGGGCGTGGCTGAGTACATCTCGAACATGCTGCCGGAAGATAAGGCGCCCAAGCATCTGTATCGTCTGGCCGCCGATGAGCCGATGGTGGTTCCGGTCGGGCAGAACGTTCGCCTGCTGATCACCGCTTCGGACGTGATCCACGCCGTTGCCGTTCCGGCCTTCGCCATCAAGGTGGACGCCGTTCCGGGTCGCGTGAACGAAACCTGGTTCCGCGCTGAAAAAGAAGGCGAATACTACGGCCAGTGCTCCGAGCTGTGCGGCGTCGACCACGCCTTCATGCCGATCCACGTCAAGGTGGTCAGCCAGGAAGCCTTCGCCGCCTGGGTCGCCGCCAAGGGCGGCTCCATGACCAAGGCTGCCGATGACGCAGCCGCCGCAGCCGCCGCAGCGCCTGCCGCTCCGGCTTCTGAAGCCGCTGCCCCGACCGACGCCGCATCTGCGGCCCCCGCAACCGCCGCCGCGCCCGCCGCGCCGGCCGCTCAGTAAGAGAGACGCGAGAGCCCAGATCCATGGCCACCGCTGCTGTTCACGATTCACACGACCATAAGCCGGGCTTCTTCACCCGCTGGTTCCTGTCGACCAACCACAAGGACATCGGGATTCTGTACCTGGTGTTCGCCATCTTCACCGGCCTTGTCGGCGGCGCCCTGTCGGGCCTGATCCGCTGGGAACTGGCCGAGCCGGGCATTCAGCTGTTCAAGGAAGGCACGATCATCCAGCAACTGGGGATCGTTGAGGCTTCCAAGCACGGCTATAACGTCACGGTCACGGCTCACGCCCTGATCATGGTGTTCTTCGTCGTCATGCCGGCGACGATGGGCGGTTTCGGCAACTACTTCATCCCGATCATGATCGGGGCGCCGGATATGGCCTTCCCGCGCCTGAACAACATCTCGTTCTGGCTGATCTTCTTCGCCTTCGTGCTGCTGGTCCTGTCGATGTTCGTCGACGGCGGGCCGGGTCGCGGCTTCGGCGGCGGGTGGACATCATATCCGCCGTTGTCGACCATGGGTCACGCAGGGCCGTCGTTCGATCTGGCGATCTTCTCGCTGCACGTCGCGGGCGCCTCGTCGATCCTGGGCGCGATCAACTTCATCACCACCATTTTCAACATGCGCGCGCCGGGCATGACCCTGCACCGCATGCCGCTGTTCGCCTGGGGCGTGCTGATCACCGCCTTCCTGCTGCTGATCTCGCTGCCGGTCCTGGCGGGCGCCATCACCATGCTGCTGTCGGACCGTAACTTCGGCACGTCGTTCTTCGACCCGGCCGGCGGCGGCGACCCAGTGATGTACCAGCACCTGTTCTGGTTCTTCGGCCACCCCGAAGTGTACATCATGATCCTGCCGGGCTTCGGCATGATCTCGCACATCGTCTCGACCTTCTCGAAGAAGCCGATCTTCGGCTACCTCGCGATGGCCTACGCCATGGTCGCCATCGGCTTCATCGGCTTCATCGTGTGGGCGCACCACATGTACACGGTCGGCATGAGCGTGAACCTGCGCGCTTATTTCGTGGCCGCGACCATGATCATCGCCGTGCCCACGGGCGTGAAGATCTTCAGCTGGATCGCCACGATGTGGGGCGGTTCGATCACCTTCAAGACGCCCATGCTGTGGGCGATGGGCTTCATCTTCCTGTTCACCGTCGGCGGCGTGACCGGCGTGGTCCTGTCGAACGCCGGCATCGACTACAGCCTGCACGACACCTATTACGTCGTGGCTCACTTCCACTATGTGCTGTCGCTGGGCGCCATCTTCTCGATCTTCGCCGCCTTCTACTACTGGTACGAGAAGATGTTCGGGGTGAAGTACAACGAGTTCCTGGGCCAGGTGCACTTCTGGATCATGTTCGTCGGGGTGAACCTGGTCTTCTTCCCGCAGCACTTCCTGGGCCTGCAGGGCATGCCGCGTCGCTACGTCGACTATCCGGAAGCCTACACCTACTGGAACCATGTCTCCTCGGTGGGCTACGTCATCACCATCGTCGGCGTCGGCGTGTTCCTGGTGATGTTGCTGGAGTCGGCCATCCGTCGCCGCAAGGCCGAGGCCAATCCGTGGGGCGAAGGCGCCACCACCCTGGAGTGGACCCTGTCCTCGCCTCCTCCGCACCACCAGTTCAACGAACTGCCGGTGGTGAAGGCGGACAACCACTGATCCTTATCGGATAGACTCGGAGAGGCCGCCCTTTCGCAACCGGAAGGGCGGCCTTTGCTCTTTATGACCATGACCGATCAACACGCCCGCGAGACCCCGCTCGTCACCAGCGCCCAGCCGGAAGACTTCTTCCAGCTGCTGAAGCCGCGCGTCATGTCGCTGGTGGTGTTTACCGCCGTCACCGGCCTGATCGTGGCGCCGGGGCGGCTGGACTGGATCAACGCCATTGTCGCCATCCTGTGCATCGCCGTGGGCGCAGGCGCGGCCGGCGCGCTCAACATGGCCGTCGAGGGCGAGACCGACGCCCTGATGCGCCGCACGCGCGGCCGTCCGGTCGCCGCCGGGCGCGTGCGCAAGAACGACGCCATCGCCTTCGGCATGGTGCTGTCGGTCTTCTCGGTCATGCTGCTGGGCATGACGACCAACTGGCTGGCGGGCGGCCTGCTGGCGATGACCATCGTCTATTACGCCTGGCTCTACACCCTGGTGCTGAAGCGCCGGACGCCCCAGAACATCGTCATCGGCGGAGCGGCGGGCGCCTTTCCGCCAGTGATCGGCTGGGCGGCGGTGACGGGCGACGCCCCGTTGCAGGCCTGGCTGCTGTTCCTGATCATCTTCATCTGGACCCCGCCGCACAGCTGGGCCCTGGCCCTCTATTCGGCCGGCGACTACGCCAAAGCGGGCATTCCGATGATGCCGGTGGCGCGCGGGGCCAAATCGACCCGTCTGCAGATCCTGCTCTACAGCCTGGTGTTCGTGCCGGTGGCGATCGCGCCTGCCTTCACCGGACTGGGCGGGCCGATCTATCTGGTGGTGTCGATCGTCGGCGGCGTGGCCTTCCTGGCCCTGGCGCTGCGGCTCTACCGCTCGCGCGCTGGGGATCAGCCCGACAAGGCCGAGGCCGTGGGGCGAGAAGCCGCATTGTATGACGTCAGGGCCGAGGCCAAACCGGCCCGCAACCTGTTCGCCTTTTCCATTCTGTACCTCATGGCGCTGTTCTCGGCTCTTCTGGTCGAGCACCTGCCAGGCGTTGGAGGGTAAAACCCTATGTCCCAACTTAAATACGTCAAACTGACCGATGATCAGGTCCGCGCGCGCAAGCGCCGCAATGTGGCGATCGCCCTGGGCCTGCTGGGCTTCATCGCCCTGGTGTATCTGGTCACCGTGTCGCGGATGAACGCCAATAACGACGCGCGCAAGGCGGCCGAGGCCGAGGCCGTGGCCACGCTGGAGCGGGCCGATCCGGCCCTGCCGCCGCCGGTTCAGCCGGACGCCCCTGTCGCTGCGGAGGCCCCGGTCGCTGCGGAGGCAGCCCGGCCGTGACCAAGCAGAATAAGGTCGCGCTGCTGTGCGCGGCTCTGGTGCTGGCGATGACCGGCGCAGCCTTTGCGGCGGTGCCTCTCTATCGCATCTTCTGTCAGGTGACGGGCTTCGACGGCACGGTGAAGCGGGCCGAGGCGGCCCCGACGCAGATCCTGGATCAGGAGGTGCTGATTCGGTTCGACACCAACGTCCGCGACCTGCCGATGACCTTCCGCGCCGAAACCCTGAGCCAGAAGGTGCGGATCGGCGAGACCGGCATGGCCTATTTCGAGGTCGTCAATACCTCGAACGAGACGCTTCACGCCACGGCCGCCTATAATGTCGTGCCCGAGCGGGCGGGGCCTTATTTCCAGAAACTGCAGTGTTTCTGCTTCGAAGGTCAGGAAATCGCGCCGGGCGCGACGGTTTCCTTCCCGATCCAGTATTTCGTGGCCCCGGAACTGGCGACCGACCCCGAGGTCAAGGGCGTGCGCCAGATCACCCTCAGCTACACCTTCTTCCCGACCAAGGGCTTCCAGCAGGCGGTTGCGAACGACTCTGCTGTTGGCAAAGCCGGATAGCGGGGGCTATAGCCCTCTTCAAACATTCTCGCCTTGATTACAGAGACCCCAGGAATGGCCGACGCGCACGCGAAACCGCAACACGACTATCACCTGGTCGACCCCAGCCCGTGGCCGCTGGTCGGCTCCTTCTCCGCCTGCGTCATGTTCATCGGCGCCGTCGTGTGGATGAGGGGGCTGTTCGGCCTCGAAGCCGGCACCAAGTGGATGTTCTTCGTTGGCCTGGCCGGCGTCCTGTTCACCATGTTCTCGTGGTGGTCGGATGTTGTGAAGGAAAGCCGCAAGGGCGACCACACCCCGGTCGTCGGCATCGGCCTGCGTTACGGCATGGTGCTGTTCATCGCTTCGGAAGTGATGTTCTTCGTGTCCTTCTTCTGGATGTTCTTTGACATGGCGATCTTCAATGAAGCGCGTGCGATCATCCCGGAGGTCGGCAACTGGATGGACACCGCCGCCGCCTGGAAGACCTGGCCGCCGACGGGCGTCGAACTGCTGGATCCGTGGAGCCTGCCGCTCATGAACACGGTCATCCTGCTGCTGTCGGGCACGACCCTGACCTGGGCGCACCACGCCATCATCGTCGGCGACCGCAAGGCCGCCAAGATGGGCCTGCTGATCACCGTCCTGCTGGGCCTGCTGTTCACCGGCGTTCAGGCCTATGAGTATTACCACATCCTGCACGGCCACCTGTTCTTCAGCGAAGACGCGGCCCAGGCCAAGCTGTACGGTTCGATCTTCTTCATGACGACGGGCTTCCACGGCTTCCACGTCGCGGTCGGCACCATCTTCCTGGCCGTCTGCCTGCTGCGCCTGCAAGCCGGTCAAATGTCGCCGCAGAAGCACTTCGGCCTCGAAGCCGCCGCCTGGTACTGGCACTTCGTCGACGTGGTGTGGCTGTTCCTGTTCGTCTTCATGTACGTCGTCTTCGGTTGATCGAACACGACGGACAAGTCGAGTTTTCGTCGGCGCGGGGCCCCAGGTCCCGCGCCGATTTGCTTGTCTGGCCCGCGGTGCGCGCAGGGCTGATGGGGCGCTGTCCCGCCTGTGGGCGCGGGCCGCTGTTCGAGGGCTTTCTGAAGCGCCGCGCGTCCTGCGAGGCCTGCGGCTTTGATCTGGACGCGGTCGAGACCGGCGACGGCGCGGCCACCTTCATCATGCAGATCGCCGGATTTCTGGTCGGGTTCTCGGCCCTGGCGGTCGAGATCGCCTTCAGCCCGCCGATCTGGCTGCACCTGATCGTCTGGCTGCCGTTGACGGCAGGCCTCGCCCTGGCCTTGATGCGGCCGGGAAAGGGGTTGATGACGGCGCTGCAGATGCTGCGTCAGCGCAGCGATGATTCACCCCGAGAGACCCGATGACCGACGCCGCCCGGCCTCGTTTCCCCCTTGTTCTGACCGTCGTGGCGGTGCTGGCGCTGGCCCTGCTGCTGACGCTGGGCGTGTGGCAGGCGCAGCGGCTGCAGTGGAAGCTGGACCTGATCGCCCGCTCCGAGGCGGCCGCCCGTCAGGCGCCGGTTCCTCTTGAGGCGTTGCTGGCGCTGGAGGACCCCGAGTTCCGGCAGGCGATCGTCACCTGCCGCGGCCTGAACACGGCGCCCTTCGTCGAGCTGCAGACCATTGATGACGGCGACGCGGGCGTGCGGCTGATCTCGGCCTGTCCGATCGAGGGGCGGGGAACCGTCCTGATCGATCGGGGCTTCGTGCCCGCTGAAGTCGCGGACCGTCCGGCCGTTCGCGCCGACGCCGCCATGCCGGTCGTGATCGCGGGCGTGGTGCGTCGGCCGTCCCCGCCCAACGCCCTGACGCCGCCGCCCTCGGGCAAGCTCTTTTACGGTCGCGACCAGACGGCGATGGCCAAGGCTCTGGGCGTGACCGGGCCGGTGTCGCCCTACACCGTCTATGCGACCACATCGGCCAATCCCGAGCTGACGGCGCTGCGGCCGGTGTCGCCGCCCGCGGCCTTCAGCAACAATCACCTGGGCTACGCCCTGACCTGGTTCGGCCTGGCGGCGGCGCTGGTCGGCTTCTATGCGGCCGTGATGGTCCGCCGTTACCGTTCTTCCTGAGGACAATCGATCTGACTGCTCGCCTTCACACCCTGTCCAATGGCGTGCGCGTCGTGTGCGACCCCATGCCCGGCTTGCGCACCATCGCCGTGACCGTGGCCGTCAACGGCGGCGCCCGCATGGAGGACGAAGCCCGGTCCGGCTGGTCGCACCTGCTGGAGCATCTGGTCTTCAAGGGCGCGGGCGACATGGGCGCGCGCGAGATCGTCGAGCGTATCGAGGCCGAGGGCGGATCGATCAACGCCGCCACCGGCTATGAGCGCACCAGTTTCGACATCCGCGCCCTGAAGGGCAGCCTGCCGCTGGCCATGCAGGTGTTGTCCGATCTGGTGTTCCGCCCGACCCTGGCGCCCGAGGAGATCGAGCGCGAGAAGGACGTGGTGGCCCAGGAGATCGCCGAGGCCTTCGACACCCCCGACGACCATGTGTTCGAGATGGCCCAGACGCGCGCCTTTGTGGGGCAGGCGCTGGGGCGGCCGATCCTGGGCTCCATCGCCAGCCTGGCGCCGGTCGAGCGCGAGATGATCGGCGACTGGCGGCGACGCCTCTATTCGCCCGACCGCATGGTGGTGGCCGTCTCGGGCGGGGTGGACGAAGACGAGCTTCTGCCCCTGGCCGAGACCTGGTTCGGCCATCAGACGGCGACGCCGACCGAGGCGCTGCCTGCGGCCGTCTTCGTCGGCGGCGAGGCGCGGCTGGCGCGCAAGATCGAACAGGCCAATCTGGTGGTCCAGTTGCCGACCCTCGGCGCGCGCGACGAGCGGCTGCCCGCCCTGCGCCTGTTCACCGAAATCCTCGGCGGGGGCATGGCCTCGCGCCTGTTCCAGAGCGCACGCGAGGATCGGGGTCTGGCCTACGCCATCGACGCCTATCACGAGACCTATGACGATCTGGGGCTGCTGGGCGTCTACGCCGGGGCGGCGGCCGAGCGGTCGACGGAACTGGCCGAAGTCTGCGCCGCTGAAATCCTGGACCTGGCCGAGCGGGGGCCTACGCCGCAGGAACTGGCGCGCGCCAAGGCGGTGCTGAACGCCAGCCTGTGGATGGCCGATGAAAGCCCGGCCAGTCGGGCCGGTCGGAACGCCGGCCAGACCCTGGTGTTCGGGGCGCCGGTCTCGTCCGAGACGACGGCGGCCCGCATCGAGGCTCAAGGCGCCGAGGATCTGCGCGCCGTGGGGCGGGAAATGGCGGCGGCGGGACGTTCGGCCAGCGCCGTGCTGGGGCCGCGCGCAGCGGGCGGGGCGGGCGCCGCCTTCCGCGACGCCATGTCCGCAGCCGGCGGCTGAGAACATCTCTGCCGGCTGACGTTATCTTTGTTGCCGGCGGCTGACCTCATCTTTGTTACCGACGGCTGACGTCGGGGCCGCGACGCGCTATCCTGATTTCATGGCCCTGTTCGACTGGATGGCCGAGGCGACCGGACCGGTCCTGAACGGGCAGGGGGTCGTGCTGCGCCCGCCGCGCCCTTCCGACTATATGGCGTGGGCCTCCCTGCGCGAGGAGTCGCGGGCCTATCTCCAGCCGTGGGAGCCCGCCTGGCCCGAGGACGACCTGACCCGCGCCGCCTTTCGTCGTCGGCTGGGCGTCTATGCGCGCGAGATGGAGCTGGGCACGGCCTGGCCCCTGTTCATCTTCGATGGTGAGGACGAGGCCCTGCTGGGCGCCGTCACCCTGTCCAACATCCGGCGCGGCGTCGCCGAGACGGGGACGCTGGGCTACTGGGTGGGCCAGCCGCACGCAGGGCGCGGAGTCGGCACGCGGGCCGTCCGCGCCATGCTGACCTACGCCTTCGGGCCGCTGAAGCTGCACCGGGTCGAGGCGGCCTGCCTGCCGACCAACTATGCCTCGCGCCGGGTGCTGGAAAAGGCCGGATTTCGTAATGAGGGCCTGGCGCGGGCTTATTTGAAAATTAACGGCCGCTGGGCAGATCATCTTCTGTTCGGCGTGCTGAACACCGAGTTCGCGCCGACCCTTCCTCAGCCAGTTTAGCGGGTACGCTTTGAGTGCAAGATCCAGAGCGTTGACGTGGGATCCCACCACGGCCATCGAAGCCCTGGCGGCGGCGGACGCCGCCCTGTGGATATGGACGCCCGCCGAGGATCAGATCCGCTTCACCGGGGCCACGCGGCCGCTGGGGCTGGGGCCGCTGGCGCCGCAGTGTTCGGGCGCGGCCTTCACCGCCCTGACCATGCCGCAGGACCGGGCCCTCGCCGACCGTCTGCTGAAGCCGCAGGCCGAAGGGACCGAGATCGCCGTGCGCCTGCGGATGCGCGGGTGCGAGACCTGCCTGTGGCGCGGCGTCTGGCTGGAGGACGGCCTGCGCGCGGCGGGCATCGTCGCCCTGGAAACCAAGTTCGCAGGCGCCGACCGGGATACGCTGACCGGCTTGCTGGATCGGCGCACCTTTCTGGTTCGCGTGGCGGAAACCCTGGCGCAGCCGGGGGACTATGAGGTGGTGGTCGGCGACCTGGACCGCCTGCGCCGCCTGAACGAAGCCCTGGGGCACGAGCGGGCGGATCTGGTGCTGTCGGCGCTGGGGTCGCGTCTGTCGGCGGCGTTTTCCGAGGACTGCTCGCCCGCCCGGATCGGCGAGGATGAGTTCGCCGTTCTGGTGAAGCGCGGGGGAACCGGCGGCGGCGAACGGATGCGCGAGGCGCTGGAGCAGCCGCTGCGCATGGCCGGTTTCGACATCTACCCCACAGTCTCCATCGGCGCGGTGACGGCCGAGGGCGGCCCGGACGCCCCGGACCCGGCCGAACTTCTGCGCCGCGCCGAACTGGCGGTCGAACAGGCCAAGACGGCCGGGCGCGGCGGCGCCGCCGCCTATGGCCGGGCGCTGGAAAGCGACAGCCTGTCCCGCCTGGCGCTGGAGGCGGACCTGCGCAACGCCTTCGTCCGCGGCGAGATCGAGCCCTTCTTCCAGCCGATCGTGAACCTGAACACCGGCGCCGTCGCCGGATTCGAGGCGCTGGCGCGCTGGCGCCACCCCCGGCGCGGTCTGGTGCCGCCGGACGAGTTCCTGACCCTGGCCGACGAAATGGGCCTGATGAACGAACTGGGCCTGCTGATGATGACCCAGGCGGCGCGACAGCTGGACGAGTGGCTGACCCGTCATCCGAACGCCGGGCGGCTGTTCTGCAGCGTCAACCTGTCGGTCGGCGAGATCGAGCGGCCCCATCTGGTCGAGGACGTCGCCCGCATCATCAAGGAGACGGGCCTGCCGCGCGGCGCCCTGAAGCTGGAGGTCACCGAGGGCGACATCATGCGCGACACCGCTCGCGCCGCCGAGGTGCTGAAGGCTCTGCGCGAAGCCGGGGCCAGCCTGGCGCTGGACGATTTCGGCACGGGCTTCTCGTCGCTGTCCTACCTGGCCAAGCTGCCGTTCGACACCCTGAAGATCGACCGCTACTTCGTGCTGACGATGGACAAGGACGAGGGCTCGGCCAAGATCGTCAAATCGGTCGTCAACCTGGGCCGCGATCTGGCGCTGGAAGTCGTGGCCGAGGGGGTCGAGAACGCCGGGCTGGCCCAGCTGCTGCTGGCCGACGGCTGCCATTACGGCCAGGGGTTCGGCTATGCGCCCGCCCTGCCGGCGCAGGAGGCCGAGGTCTATCTGAACGAGTCCCTCGCCGACGGCGTCGCTCCGATCAAGGGACGTTCGGCCTAGGAAAACCCTCTCCTGCGGGGGAGGGACCGTTCAGGCCCGGCCGCTCTGGCTGGACAGGCGGGCGGCGTCGACGCCGAGGCCCGCCAGGGCGCGGCTCCATTTGGTGTCGTAGTCGGTGTCGAAGATCAGGGCGTCGTCGGCCTCGGCGGTCAGCCAGACGTTCTCGTTCAGCTCTTCTTCCAACTGACCCTCGCCCCAGCCCGCATAGCCCAGCAGCAGGATCGACCGGCGCGGGCCTTCGGCGTCGGCCATGGCGGTGAGGGCGTCGCGGGTGCCGGTCAGGGCCAGCCCCTCGCCGAAGCTGAGGCTGGTGTCGTCGCTGAGCCAGTCGTCGGTGTGCAGGACGAAGCCGCGCTCGCGCTCGACCGGGCCGCCGATCAGGACATGGCGCCCGCGCACGCGGTCGTCGGTCGGCGTATCCAGCGTTTCCAGCACATCGGCCAGGGAGACGCCGGGCGCCGGCTGGTCCAGCCGCACGCCCAGGGCGTGGTCCTCGTCGTGGGCGCAGATCAGGATGACGGCGTGCCGGAAGCGGTCGTCGTCAATACCGGGCATGGCGACCAGCAGACGTCCGGTCAGGGAGGAGGCCGCCGGGGAGGAGGAGGTCTTCATCTCCCTATCATCGGGTCGCGGGCCTTCGGGCGCAAGACGGTCGGCGCCTCGGCGCTTGGCGTTCGGGCCGGGGCTCTCTATCTGAACCTGATCGCGCTCCGGATCGGCCGGGCCGACATCCGGAGACCCCGACATGACCCTTTCGATCGGCGACCGCATTCCCGAGGCGACCCTGACCACCATGACCGCCGAGGGCCCTAAGCCGGTCACGACGGCCGAGCTGTTCGGCGGCAAGACCGTCGCCCTGTTCGCCGTGCCGGGCGCCTTCACCCCGACCTGCTCGGCGCGCCACCTGCCGGGCTATGTCGACCACCGCGCCGACCTCAAGGCCAAGGGCGTGGACACCGTGGCCTGCGTCTCGGTCAACGACGCCTTCGTCATGGGCGCCTGGGCCCAGGCCAATGATCTGAACGGCGCCGACGACATCGTCATGCTGGCCGACGGCAACGGCGACTTCACCCGCGCGGTCGGCCTGACGCTGGACGCCAAGGGCTTCGGCATGGGCGAGCGCTCGCAGCGTTACTCCATGCTGGTCAAGGACGGCGTGGTCGATCAGCTGAACATCGAGCAGGGCGGCGAGTTCAAGGTGTCCTCGGCCGAGCACCTTCTGGCCCAGCTGTGATCCCCGGCGTCGCCCGCCGCCGGCCGGCCCGCCGCGCGCGGAGCTGAGGCGGTGGGCGACGTCTTCACGCCCGAACAACGCAGCGCCGTCATGCGGCGGGTGAAGGGCCGCGACACCGGCCCGGAGATGAAGGTCCGTCGCGCCTTGCGGGCCGCCGGGATCGGCTATCGCCTCGGCGGCTGCGGCCTGCCGGGGCGGCCGGATCTGGTGATGAAGGGGCGCAGGACGGTCGTCTTCGTCCACGGCTGTTTCTGGCACGGCCACGACTGCCCGCGCGGCGCCCGCCAGCCCAAGGGCAACGCCGATTACTGGATCGCCAAGATCGATCGCAACCGCGCCCGCGACGCCCGCGTGGCCGACGAACTGACGGCGGCGGGCTGGCGCGTCCTGACCCTGTGGGAATGCGACCTCAGACAGCCGGGCTGGGAAGAGCGCCTGATCACGGCGCTACGCCCGGAAACAGCCTAGGCGGCGGCTTCCGCGTCTGCTTCGCTTTCGGCCGCCGCGTCCAGCGTGCGGGACAGGGCGTCCAGCAGGGCGGCCGGGGTCAGGGGCTTGGATACGAAGGCGTTCATGCCGACGGCCAGGCAGGCGCTCATGTCTTCCGGCTCGGTGTCGGCGGTTACGGCGATGACGGGAACGCGAGCGTTCGGGCCGCCGCCCTTGCGCAGACGCCGCGTGGTCTCGCGCCCGTCCAGTTCGGGCATCCGCACATCCATGAAAACGACGTCGAAGACCTGGCCCTCGCAGGCCTGAAGCGCGGCCAGACCATTTTCGGCCATGACGATCTCGCAGTCGAAGGCCTGCAGGATCAGCTGGATGGCGCGTCGGTTGATGGCGTGATCATCGACGACCAGGACGCGCAGAGGCCGGGCGTCGGCCGCATCGTCGTCAGGCGCGACGTTCTCGAACGCAGGAGGGGAAGGCAGGGGCGGCGAAGGCGGGGCGGCATATGCGATGTCCGGCGGCGGCGCGAGCGGGTCAAGGCGGGCGGAAGCGGCCAGCGGGGTGATCGCCTCGTCGCGGATGTCGTCGGCGTCCGCATCGCGCCGTCCCTGCGGCAGGCTCAGGGCCACGGTGAACTGAGAGCCGCAGCCGGGTTCGCTGCGCACCGTCAGGCGCCCGCCCATCAGTTCGATCAGGTCGCGGCTGATCGCCAGTCCGAGGCCGGAGCCGCCGAAGCGGGCGGCGACGCCGTCCGTGGTCTGGTCGAAGGGCCTGAAAAGACGTTGGAGCTGGTCGGGGCTCATGCCGCGCCCGGTATCGGCGACGTCGATCAGCAGGGCGTAGGCGCCCTCGTCGTCCATCCAGCTGCGGACCTTCAGCGTCACCGTCCCGGCCTCGGTGAACTTCATCGCGTTGGAGATCAGATTGTTCAGCACCTGACGCAGGCGCATGACGTCGCCGCGCACCCAGCGGGGCGTCTGGCCCGCGCCTTCCAGCCGCAACCGCAGACCCTGGGCGCGGGCCTGGCCCTGCCACAGCCTTGCGGTCTGGGCCAGCATCAGCCGTAGATCGAATTCGTTGCTCTCGACGTGCATACGGCCTGCGTTCAGCCGTGCGTGATCGAGCAGGTCGTCCAGCAGGGCCTTCATCATCAGCCCGGCGTCCTCGATCAGGGCGATGTGCTGTCGCGCGGCGCTCGAAGGCGCGGCGGCGCGCAGATAGTCCGCGCCGGTCAGGATGGCGCTGATAGGCGTGCGCAGGTCATGGCCGACGGCGGTCATGAAGGCGCTGCGCTCGGTCATGGCGGTCTCGACCTGGCGACGTTCCCGCTCAGCTTCGGCCAGGGCGTGGCGTTCGGCCAGCATAGCGTTGCGCAGACGCGCGCGCGTGTTGAAGCAGAACAGGGCGTAGCAGAAGACGCCGATCGCCACGGCGATGATCAGGGACCGCTCGGCCCCCCACAAGGCCATGAACATGGGCGTCAGGGCCATGAAGACGAGCTGGGGCAGCACGGTGAAGCTGAAGACCCGCATGTTGCCGGCCGACATGATCACGGAGTTGATGGCGCCGGCCGAAAGCAGGATGGAGGCGGCGAAACCGCCCATCGGGCCGCCGATCAGCCACAGGGGCGCCGAAAGAAATCCCAGCCAGCCGGCGTTCAGCGCCAGCACGGCGTCCATCGCCGGTCCGCGCCATCCCTTTGGCGTCTCCTGGCGGCCCTGGAGCACGGGTTCGGCCAGCCAGGCCTCGACGCCCTGAATCAGGACATAGACGGCCAACCATCCCATAGCGGGCGCCAGCCCCAGAATGGGGCTGAAGACAAGCGCCGTCGCGCCGCCCGTGACAAGGCGCTGCATCGTCGCCTTGCGACGTTGGCGAATGGCGGGCGCCCACCCGATGTGAGCGTCGGCGATAGGGTCGGACATACGACGTTCCAAACGGGCGCTTGGCCCATTGGTTCATCATCGACCGAGGGTTGCTAATGCTCCGTCAACGGCGCGCGGCGGCGGCCTCGGCCATGCTGGAGAAGCCTTCGGCGCGCAGCTGGGCTGCCAGGTCGCGCTTGATGCGGCCGATCAGGCCCGGCCCTTCATAGATCAGGGCCGAATAGACCTGGACCGCCGAGGCGCCGGCGCGAATGCGGGCGAAAGCGTCCTCGCCGCTGGCGATCCCGCCCACGGCGATCAGAGGGAGGCGACCACCCGCCGCCTCGGCCGCGGCCTCAAGCGCCTTCAGGGCGAAGGGTTTCAGCGGGGCGCCCGAAAGGCCGCCGCTCTCACCTGCGAAGGCGGAACGCAGGGAGGCGGGCCGCTCCAGCGTGGTGTTGGATACGATCAGGGCGTCGATGCGGTGGGCGATGGAGGCCTCGACGATCATGCCGATCTCTTCGCCGATCAGGTCCGGCGCGATCTTCAGGAAGACCGGCGCGCCGTCGGCGGGGCGGGCTTCGTTGATGCGGCCCAGCAGGTCGTCCAGCGCCTCGCGCCCCTGAAGCGCGCGCAGCCCCGGCGTGTTGGGCGAGGAGATGTTGATGGTGAAATAGTCGGCCAGTCCCGCCAGCCGCTTCAGCCCCGAGACATAGTCGGCGGCCTTGTCCTCGGTATCCTTGTTGGCGCCCAGGTTGGCGCCGATGGCGGTGCGGGTCGGGCGCCGCGCCAGACGGGCGGCGAACGGCTCCAGCCCCTCGTTGTTGAAGCCCATGCGGTTGATGATCGCCCGGTCTTCCGACAGGCGGAACAGGCGCGGTTTGGGATTGCCGGCTTGCGCGCGCGGCGTGACCGAGCCGCATTCCACCGCGCCGAATCCCAGCCGCGATAGGCCTTCCAGCGCCTCGCCGTTCTTGTCCAGACCGGCGGCCAGACCGACGGGATTGGACATCTGCAGCCCGGCGATCGTTGTCTTGAGGATCGGATCGTCGGCGCCGGGCGCGGGCAGGGGCGTCAGCTGCAGGGCGCGGATGGCCAGACGGTGGGCCGTTTCGGGGTCGAGTTGGCGCAGCAGGACGGCGCCGAGGTCGGTCAGGCTCATGGTCAGGCGGTCTCTTCGACGAACATGCGGCCGTCGGCCGTCACCGACAGGGGGCGCGCGCCGCGCGTCGCCGCGACGGGCAGGGGGCCGTAGATGTGGGGGAACAGGACGCCGCCGCGCGACGGCTCCCAGATCAGGGCGTCGCCCAGGGCCGTCAGATCGACCTCGACCAGCATCAGCTCGGCCTGACCGGCGTAGTGCTTGGCGGCCGTGGCCTCCAGCTGATCGGCGGCCGACAGGTGGATGTAGCCGTCGGCCCGGTCCACGGCCGAACCGTCATAGCGGCCCTCGGCCAGGGTCGCGCGCCAGTCGGCGCGGCTCAGGATCTTGAAGGCGACGTCGGGCAGGTCGGTCATGGCCTAAAGCGTCTCCGGCGTCAGCCAGCCCTCATAGGAGGGGCGCCCGGCGACATCGACGGTGAAGACAGCCGCCGCCCCGGTGGGGAAGCCGCCGCTCATCTTGTCCAGCACTGACGGGGAGGCGGCGCTCTCGATCAGATATTCGACCGCCAGCTGATGCACGCCGGGATTATGGGCGATCAGCAGCAGGCAGCCCGCCTCGTCCTCCGCCCCCTCGACGGCGCGGCGCAGAGTGTCGGCCGAGGCGTTGTAGAGGCCGTCGGACACGCGCAGTTCGACATCGCCGAAATGATCGCTGACCTGATCCCAGGTCTGACGGGTGCGCCTGGCGCCGGACACCAGGGCCATGTCCGGCTTCAGTCCGCGCGCCGCCAGGGCGCGGCCCATGGCGGCGGCGTCGCGCAGACCCCGTTCGCTCAGGGCGCGGTCCACGTCGCCGCCGGGCGCCGAGGCTTCGGCCTTGGCGTGACGCATCAGGATCAGTCTTTGCATGAGGCTGGCTTTAAGGCTGTTTGCGCGCGGCGCCCATAGGGTGTGACGCGGGCGCGTGGTCGCGGGCGGCGGGCGAGGGGGTCAGGGCGGGCCGACCCGCCAGCACGGTCTGGGCCAGGCCGCGCGGGCGGACGCGGGCGTAGGCCTGACGCGTGGCCTCCAGCATGATCAGGCCCGCCGCGCCGGGAAACAGTTTCGGGCCCACCTGCTCCAGCCCGTCGGCCAGGCCCAGCAGGGGCCGCCACGGCGGGACGTAAAGGGCCTGGGACCAGGCGACCGGCTCCAGCCCGACTTCGCGCACCAGCCGTTCCAGCTGGCCGCGCGTGAAGGGGCGGCCGTGGCCGAAGGGAGTGGACTCGGCGCGGGCCCACAGGCCGCCGCGCGCCGCCGCCGCCAGGATGACGCGGCCCGACGGCGCCAGGGCGCGCACCGCCTCGGTCAGCAGGGCCTTGGGATCGTCCGCCTCTTCCAGGGCGTGGACCAGCAGGATGCGGTCGAAGGTTCCGGCGGCGAAGGGCAGGCGGCGCTCGTCGATCAGGGCTGTGCGGTTGCGCCCGCCCGTCGTCCATTGCTCGGCGCCCTGACCGCCCGGCATGGCGGCGATGACGCGCCGGGCGCCGATGAAGGCGTCCAGCCAGGGGGAGGCGTAGCCCAACCCCAGCACGTCGCAGCCGTTCGCCTCGCCCCAGGCGTCGTCCAGACGCCGCGCCAGCATGCGCCGCGCCAGCGCCCCGGTCGGTTCGCCGTAGAAGGTGCGGAGCTCGTCGATGCTGCGGCGCATGGGGGCAGTATGACGGATTTCGCGGCGGGTGTCGGCTTTCCTGCTTATAAACCGCTCTTCCCAGCGTCCGCCGGGATGAGCGGAAATATGTATGTAGGCCTGCTAGGATGCCGCCTGATCGGAGACCGCCCATGACCCTGACCGTCCGCCAGTTCCCCTGCCTGTCCGACAACTACGGCTTTTTGATCCGCGACGAGGCGACGGGGCTGGTTGCGGCCATCGACACGCCGGACGCCGAGGCGATTCTGAACGATCTGGAAGCGTCAGGCTGGGGGCGGCTGGATCTGATCCTGAACACCCACTGGCACCCGGATCACACCGGCGGCAACGAGCGGCTGCAGGCCGAGACGGGCTGCGAGATCGCCGGGCCGGAGGAGGTGCGCCGCGCGGCGCCGCTGGATCATGTGCTGGTCGACGGCGAGGCGGTACGGCTGGGCGAGACGGCCTTCGACGTGGTGCTGTCGCCCGGCCATACGCTGGGCCATGTGGTCTATCATGCGGCGGACGAGGGGCTGGCCTTCGTGGGCGACGTCATCTTCGCCCTGGGCTGCGGGCGGCTGTTCGAGGGAACGCCGCAGCAGATGTGGGACAGCCTGAACCGCATCGCCGCCTGGCCCGAGGCGACGATCCTGTATTGCGCCCATGAGTATACGGCGTCGAACGCCCGCTTCGCCCTGTCGCTGGCGGACGCCGACGCGGCCCTGCGCGCCCACGCCGAGGCGATCTTCGCCGCGCGCGAACGGGGCGAGGCGACCGTGCCGACGTCGGTCGGGGTCGAGCGCCGCTTCAACCCCTTCCTGCGCGCCCGCGACGCTGAAGATTTCGCTCAGCGCCGCGCGGCCAAGGACGCATTCAAGGGCTAGGCGCCCTTAACAGGCCGAGTAGCTGGTCTTGATCTGGGTGTAGAAGTCGGCGGCGGCGAAGCCCTGTTCGCGGGGGCCATAGCTGGACTTCTTCGTGCCGCCGAACGGGACGTGATAGTCGACCCCGGCGGTGGCCAGATTGACCATGGTCATGCCCGCCCGCGCTCGGCGCTGGAACTCGCGCGCGTGCTTCAGCGACTGGGTGACGATGCCTGCCGACAGGCCGAACTCGACGCCGTTGGCGACGGCCAAGGCTTCCTCGAAATCGGCCACGCGGATGGTCGAGGCGACGGGGCCGAACACTTCCTCGTTGTTGATGCGGGCGTCGGCCAGGGTGTCGACGATCAGGGTCGGCTGGACGTACCAGCCCGGCTTGTCGAGGCTGAGGCGCTGGCCGCCCGCCACGACCCGCCCGCCGCCGGACGCGGCGATGTCGATGTAGTCGTAGGAGACGTCGCGCTGGGCCTCGGTCACGGCGGGGCCCATCTGGGTGGACGGGTCCAGGGCGTCGCCGACCCGCAGGGCCTTCACCTTCTCGGCCAGGGCGGCGACGAAACGGTCATGGATGCCGTCCTGAACGATCAGGCGGCTGGAGGCGGTGCAGCGCTGGCCGGTGGCGAAGAAACTGCCGTCCAGGGCGATGTTCACGGCGCGGTCCAGATCGGCGTCGTCCATCACGATCAGCGGGTTCTTGCCGCCCATTTCCAGCTGGACGCGAGCCTGGCGCTTCATCGCCCCTTCGGCCACCCCGGCGCCGACCTTCTGCGAGCCGGTGAAGCTGATGCCGTCCACGTCCGGGTGGGCGACGATGGCGCGGCCGACGTCGCCGTCGCCGATGACCATGTTGACCACGCCCTTGGGCAGGCCCGCCTCATGCAGGATGGCGATCAGGGCCTCGGCCGTGGCCGGGGTCGGGCCGGCGGGCTTGATGACCACGGTGTTGCCGAAGGCGATGGCGGGCGCGATCTTCCAGGCCGGAATGGCGATGGGGAAGTTCCACGGGGTGATCAGGCCGAACACGCCGACCGGCTGGCGATAGGTCTGGATTTCCACGCCGGGCCGGGTCGAAGCCAGGTTCTGGCCGTGCAGACGCAGGGCCTCGCCCGCGAAGAACTTCAGGATGCGGGCGGCGCGGGCCGTCTCGCCGACGCCTTCGGCCAGGGTCTTGCCCTCTTCGCGCGACAGCAGGCGGCCGATGACTTCGCGGCGCTCCATCAGCAGGGTCCCGGCGCGATCCAGCACATCCGAACGGATTTCAGGCGAGGCCTCGGCCCACGCGCCGAAGGCGGCGCGGGCGGCGGCGACCGCCTGATCGACCTCAGCGGCCCCGCCCTTGGGGGTGCGGGCCACGACATCGCGCGTGTCGGACGGGTTCAGGCTCTCGCCCGTGCGCGTTCCCGCGACCTTCTCGCCGCCGATCCAGTGCGAAAGCTCAAGCGTGTCGGTCATCTGGTCATCCCCTTGGTTCTGCATCTGGATTGCCTGACGTAGCGGCTGGCGACAAGGCGTCCGCGCCGGATGTTTCTGTTGAAACGGCGCGGGTTCGGCGAAGGGATTGCGCCGAGCGCGTCAGTCATGTCATGGATAACATTGATTTGCCGGGGGCGGTTTCAGATGATTTTCCAGCGTCCTTTCGCAGCTTTTGCGGCTTTGGCTATCTGTGCGTCCGCCTGTCCCGCCTCAGCGTTCGCCGCGCCCGGTGCGGTTCAGGCCGAGACGACGCGGCCGGGTTCGGAGAGGGCGGGGCTGAAGCGTCGGGTGGCGGTCGGGCGCTTCACCAACAGCACGCTTTATGGCCGCCTGCTGCTGTCGCCGGGGCAGGCTGATCCGGTGGCGAGCCAGGCGGGCGACATGCTGGTCAACGCCCTGGTGACGTCGGACCACTTCTTTGTCTTCGAGCGGTCCGATCTGACGGCGCTGAACGCCGAGCGGGTGCTGTCCGAGGCGGACGGCCAGGCGCTGAGCGGGGTCGACGCCCTGCTGCTGGGCTCGATCACCCAACTGGGCCGCCGCAACGAGGGCAAGCAGGGCTTCCTCAACTCCCAGCGTCGTCAGGCGGTCAACGCCACGGTCGAGATCCGGCTGGTCGACGTGCGCACGGGCCGCGTCTTCTTCACCGCCTCGGGCGCCGGGGAGGCGACGACGGAGACCGGCGAGGTGGCGGGTTTCGGCAGCCGCGCGGGCTATGACTCGACCCTGAACGACCGGGCCATAGCGGCGGCCATCGCCGACGCCATGACCAATATCGTCAACCAGTTGCAGCAGCGGGCCTGGTTCACCGACATCCTGCGGGTGTCCGGCCCGACGGTCTATGTCAGCGGCGGCCCCAGTCAGGGCCTGCGCGCCGGCGACCGCTTCCACGTCGAAACGCCGGGCGAGACGGTGATCAGCGGCCAGTCGGGCCTGCCGATCACCCTGCCGGGCAGCCGCGTGGCGCAGATCGAGATCACCGGCTTCTTCGGCGACAGCCCCGAGACCGAGGGCGCGACCGCCCGCGTGATCGAGGGCGAACTGCCTGCCGATCCAACCGGCCTGCGGGTCACGGAGATCAGACCATGAAGACGAGCGCGGTCGTGCTGACCGTCCTGTGCGCCGCGCTGGCGACCGGGGGGTGCGTCAAGAACTATCCCACGCGCGAGGCGGTGCAGGGCGCATCCGCAGGCACGCTGAAGCTGAGCAATGCCCCGGCCGACGCCCGCCTGATCGTGGACGGGCGCGATCTGGGATCGGTCGGCGCCCTGGGCGGGGGCGCGGCCCTGACGCCGGGCCGACATGAGGTCGTCGTCAGTCAGGGCGGCCGGGTCCTTCACGCCCAGACGGTGATCGTCGCCGCCGGGACGCAGGTTGTGGTGGTGCTGCCCTGAAACGTCTGATGATGATGGCCGCAGTGACGGCCCTGACCGGTCTCGCCGCCTGCGCGCCCGCCACCCGGTTCGAGTGGGGCGCCTATGAGCCCGCGCTCTACGCCTATGCCCAGAACCCCGAGAACCGCGAGGCCTATCGCACCGCGCTGGAGCGCGCCATCGAGGCGGGGCGCAAGCGCGACGCCGTGGCGCCGGGGCTGCTGGCCGAGCTGGGCTATCTGCATCTGCAGGCGGGCGAGACGGCGCAGGCCCTGACGCTGTTTCGGGAAGAGCGCGCGCGTTTCCCTGAATCCGCCGTCTTCATGGATCGGGTGATCGTCGGCCTCGGCGGTCAGGCCGCCGTCGCCGGGGGAGAGGCGCAATGATCATCCGCAAATCGCTCGCCGTCGCCGCCCTGGCCTGCGCCGCCCTGCTGAGCGCCTGCGCCACGGGGCCCGCGCCCAAGAGCTACGCCGCCCTGCGCGCCGAGAATCCGCGCAGCGTCATGGTGGTCCCGGCGTTGAACTCGACCGTCAACGTGGATGCGGCGGACTATTTCGTCTCGACCATTTCCCGGCCGGTCGCCGAGCGCGGCTACTATGTGTTTCCCGCCCATATGGTGAAGGGTGTGCTGGAGGACGAAGGCCTGTCGGACGCCGGTCTGGTGCATCAGGCCGACGCCGCGCGCTTCGGTCCGCTGTTCGGCTGCGACGCCGTGCTGTTCGTCGAGATACAGAAGTGGGAGTCGCAATACATCCTGATCTCGACCTCGACCAATGTAGCGTTCGAGTACACGCTGAAAAGCTGTCGCAGCGGTCAGGTGCTTTGGTCGGACCATCAGGAGATGACCTACAGTCCGCAGGCCTCGAACTCGGGCAATCCGCTGGCCGACCTGCTGGCCCAGGCCATCGTTTCGGCGCTGGAGAAGGCCAAGCCCAACTATATGCCGCTGACCCAGCAGGCCAATCTGACGGCGACCCATGCCTTGGGGCAGGGCCTGCCCGCCGGTCCCTATCTGCCCGCCCAGCACCGGCAGGATCACAAGAGCTTTCCGGACGAATAGGCCCTTCGCGTCAGGGCGCGGCCAGGGCGGCTAAAAACCGCGACAGAAAAGCTGCGGAGCCGGGCCTTGCCTCGCGCGTATAAGCCTTATCTGTTAGGCCGCCCCCGAACGCACGGAGACCTCGCCATGTCCGACACTGCTCAAACCCAGGCCTATGACGCCAGCCGCCACAGGAAGGCGGGCCGCGGCCGGGTCTATGACAGCATCGTCGACACCATCGGCGATACCCCTCTGGTGCGGTTGCCGAACCTGACGGCGGCGCTGAAGCCGAAGGCCACGGTGCTGGCCAAGCTGGAGTTCTTCAACCCGATCGCCTCGGTCAAGGACCGCATCGGCGTGGCGATGGTCGAGGCGCTGGAGCAACTGGGCCAGATCAAGCCCGGCGCGACTCTGATCGAGCCGACCAGCGGCAACACCGGCATCGCCCTGGCCTTCGTGGCGGCGTCCAAGGGTTACAAGCTGATCCTGGTCATGCCCGAGAGCATGTCGATCGAACGGCGCAAGATGCTGGCCCTGCTGGGCGCCACGCTGGAACTGACGCCCGCCGAAAAGGGCATGAAGGGCGCCATCGCCCGCGCCGAAGAACTGCTGGCGGAAATCCCCGGCTCGGTCAGCCCGGCCCAGTTCAAGAACCTGGCCAACCCCGCGATCCATGAAGCCACGACGGCCGAGGAAATCTGGAACGACACGGCGGGGGCCGTGGACGTGGTGGTGGCGGGCGTCGGCACCGGCGGCACCATCACCGGCGTCGGCCATGCGCTGAAGGCGAAGAAACCCTCCGTGAAGATGATCGCGGTGGAGCCGACCGACTCTCCGGTCCTGTCCGGCGGCGCGCCGGGGCCGCACAAGATCCAGGGCATCGGCGCGGGCTTCATCCCCGCCGTGGTCGACCGTGATGTCATCGACGGGGTGGAGCAGGTCACCAACGAGGACGCCTTCGCCATGGCCCGCCGCGTCGCGCGCGAGGACGGCGTGCCGGTCGGCATCAGCTCGGGCGCGGCCCTGACGGCGGCGTTCCGACTCGCGGCGCAGGACGCCTATGCCGGTCAGACGATCGTGACCATCGTCCCCAGCTTCGCCGAACGCTATCTGTCCACGGCCCTGTTCGAAGGACTGTGACGGCCGGTTAACGCGTCGGCGCTAGTCTGCGCTCATGAGCGAACCCAGGGGCAGGGCGGAAGAGGGCGAGGCGCGGCCGTTGCGGGCGCGTCGCGCCCTGCTGCGTCGTCTGGCCGACGTGGTCAGCCTGCCCGCCAGCCGGATCAACGTCTTCGAGCGTTCGGTGGTCGGTGATCTGCTGGTCGACGTGTTGCGGACAGCCTCGACGGATGAGCGCCGCCGGGTGGCGGAGCGGCTGGCGCCGCTGGGCGAACTGCCCGATGCGCTGAAGCGGCTGCTGCTGCGCGACGAGCCCGAGGTGGCGCGTCCGCTGCTGGAAGAATGCGCGGCCCTGTCGGACGCGGACCTGATCGGCTGCGCGCGCGACGCCGGGCTGGAGCATCGCCTGATGATGGCGGCGCGGCGCGGTCTGTCCGAGGTCGTGACCGAGGCCCTGTTCAACTGGGCCGAGGAGGCGGTGATCGCCGCGGTCCTGCGCAATGATACGGCGCGCCTGCCGCAATCGGCGATCGAGAGCGTGATCGCCCTGAGCCGCCAGGCGCCGGCCCTGTGCGCCCTGATCCTGCGGCGACCGGAACTGCGGCCCTCGGGCGCCTATGTCATGTTCTGGTGGTGCGAGGCTGATGAGCGGCGGGTCATCCTGCAACGCTTCGCCGTGTCGCGCGAGGTGATGCAAAGCAGCGTCGAGGACGTCTTCGCCCTGGCGGCCGAGGAGGGGTGGAGCGACCCGGTCGCGCGCAAGGCGCTGCAGTTCATCGAGCGGCGCCAGCGCAATCGCGCAGCCGTGGCCAGGAGCCCGTACGCGGACCTGGAAGCGGCCGTGGCGGCGGCGGGCGCAGGCGGGCTGACGCGCGAACTGGTCGCGGAGATCGGCTATCTGTCGGGGATCAAGCCTTTGACTTCGGCCAAGATCATGGGCGACGCGGGGGGCGAGCCCCTGGCCATACTGTGCAAGGCGACAGGCCTGGCGCGGCGCGATCTGGCGGCCCTGTGGCGGGCCATGCGTCGTCCCGAGACTACGCCGGACGGCGCCGAGCATCCTGACTGGCGTCGGGTGCAGACCATCTATGAAATGCTGGCGGTGGACCGGGCCCAGACCGTGCTGCGTTACTGGAACTGGTCTCTGTCCTCGGCGCTGACGCCGACGCTTCTACGGGCGATCCGCGAGGGGGAGGAGGCGCTGATCGACGAATACTCGGCGCCTGAGCGTGCAGCCCTGCTGGCCCTTGCAGAGAACTTCGGTCGATAAAAACCAGCAGCGTTCTTCATTACTGATCAGGGCAGTTGAACTCGCTTTTCAGGCGATAGAAGACGGCTGCATTGCTTTCGAAGTCGAACATCCGTATGAAACCGACAGGCGGCGGATCCTTTTAGATCAGTCGATTGAATTTGGGACGACAGAAGGCTGATCCAGATGGAAGAAAAACCCGAACTGCTTGAGATGACGGCGGACATCGTGTCGGCCTATGTCAGCAACAACACCGTATCGGCCGACACTGTGCCGACCCTGATCGCGCAGATCCACGCCGCCCTGTCGGGCGTTTCGGAAGCGCCGGTCGAGGCCGAGCCCGAGCCGCAAGAACCGGCCGTCCCGGTTCGCAAGTCGATCACGCCGGACTTCCTGATCTGCCTGGAAGACGGTCGCAAGTTCAAGTCGCTGAAGCGTCACCTGCGCACCAAATACAATATGAGCCCGGAAGAATACCGCGCAAAATGGGGTCTGCCGAAAGACTATCCCATGGTCGCCCCGAACTACGCCAAGGCGCGTTCGGAACTGGCCAAGCAGATGGGTCTGGGCCAGGGCGGTCGCAAACCCGCCCGCGCGTCCCGCAAGTAAAAGCGGCGCCACGCTAAAGACAGACGCCCGCCTTTCCAGCGAAAGGCGGGCGTTTTGCTGTTCAGGACCTAGAGGTCAGGCCGCCTGCATCGCCTTGCGCGCGCGCCAGAAGCGGAGCGTCCGCATGGCGGCTTCACGGGTCAGTTCCTGATACATCCCCGCATAGGCCCGCGCCTTGCCCATCGCGTTGTCGTCGGTGTTCAGCAGGACGACGGCGTAGGTCAGGAACAGGGCCCGATCCAGGTCGGCCGCCTTGCAGATCACCGCCAGGGCGTCCAGCTCGCGCCGCTCGATGATCTGGCGGGCGGTATGGAAGTCGACGTCGGCCAGTTGCGACAGGGCGATCAGGAAGGCGGTCTGGCCGCCCGAGCGCAGGAACCGGGCCAGCACCTGCGGCGTCAGCTGATGGGCGGCGCGCAGTTCTTCGACATAGGCCAGGCTCTCGGCGTAGTCGGGCGGCAGGGCGCCGTCTTCGGCGGCGACGCGCGTGCGGCCCGCGGCCAGGGCGCTTTCCAGCAGGGCCGGGTCCATCCGCGCGTTCTGTTCAAGGATGCGCTGGCGAAGACGCGCCTCGACTTCGAAATACAGGTCGTTCAGCAGGTCGGGCGGGAGGGTCGAACGCTCGACCGTCACCGCGTGCAGGGCCGGGTTGGCGCGGGCGCGTTCAACCGCGGTTTCCGCGGCGGCGCGCGACAGGCTGGCGCCTTCATTGCCCAGCAGCACGCCCAGAGTTTCGTCGTCGCCGCGCTCGACAATGGCGTCGGACACGGCCTCGGACACGGCGGCGCGGCGGCTGACGGCGCGCATATGCCCCTGACCGCGCGAGCGCACCACGCCGATCAGGTCCGCCTCGGTCAGCACCGGTGAGGCGCTGAGGACGGGGGCGGCGACGGTCTCGGCTTCGTCATTGGCCAGGCGGCGGATCAACTGATGCGGGGCGTCGGGCGCGGCGGCGAACCGCTCGGCCAGTTCGGCGCGCACGGCGGTCTCCATCGCGTCGGTGAGGTCGGACAGGACGGCGCCGTAGAGGACGGTTTCCGCCTCGGTGCGTTCGGCGGCGCCGAAGAAGCAGTCGGTCAGTTCACGCAGCAGGGCGCGCCGTTTGGGGCTGGAGCCTTCTTGGGCCAGGGCGATCAGCTCAGGCAGGCGTGAACCGGTCTCGGCGGCGGGAGGCAGGGCGGCGCCGTCGCTCATGGCAGGTCGGGACCGTCGGTCATGGGGGCGGCGCGCAGGCGACCCTGGGCGTCGCGCATGACGGCGGGCGCCTCGGGCGGCTGAGCCAGATCGTCCGAGGCGATCGGTTGGTCCAGCTCGACCGGCAGGGCGTCCAGATAGTTGGGCGCGGGAAGGGGCGTGGCGTCAGGCTGGCGGCCCGCCTGACGATGAACGGAGTAGTAGCGGGCGCTGCCCTGAGCCGGGGCGTCGTTGGACGCGGGCGCGGGCTGCGGCGCAGTCTGGGCCGGTTGCTGCGCGGGCGTCTCGGGCGATGCGGGAGCCGACGCGGCGGGCGCCTGAGGCGCATTCCGTTGCAACTGGAAGATCAGCGCGTCGCGACGCGGCGCCAGCGGGTCGACGGTCGGCTGGGCTGGCGCGGGCGCGGGCTCTGGCTGGGCTTGAGGCTGAGGCTGGGGCTCGGGCTGGACCGGCGGCGGGGGCGGCGCAGGCTGGGGTTCCGCAATAAGGGGCTGCGGCGGGTGTCGCACCGGTTCAGACGTCGGCTCTGCAGGTCTAGGGGCCGGTTCGACGACGCGCGGGACCGGTGGAACCGGCGGCGTCTGCATCGGCCGCAAAGGCTCGGGCGTCGGCGCGGGCGTCGGCTGGGGCAGGGGCATGTGCTGGACGGGCGGGGCCGGCGCGGGTTCCGGCTGACGCTCCGGCTGGGCGCGTGACCAAGGGGTCTGGCTCGGCGCGGGCGCAGGTTGCGGCGCATAGGGCGCAGGCTGAGGCTGGCTCTGCGTCGGCCGATGCGGCCACGGCGGGGGCTGATAGGAGGGCTGGTACGGCGCGGGCGGCGTGAAGTCGGGCGCGGGCGTTTCGGCCGGCGGGCTCACATAGGGGCGCCAGGCGGCGTCCGGATGGCTGGTCACCGGACGGAACTCCGGCGTGGGCGACGGCTGGCGGCCGTCGTCGACCGGTGGGGGGGTATAGGGGCGCCAGCTATAGCCGCCGTGCGGAATGATCGGCGGGCGGGCGGCGTAGGTCGGGCTGTCCGCCACGACCTGCTGCGGCGGGGCGAAGCTGTTAGCCGGGGCGCGGGTCCAGTCCGGCGCAGGCGGGTTGGTCGGATGGGCCGCAGGGCGGCCGGGCCATGACAGCTGGCGCGCGTGGGAAGGCGCCGGATAGGGCGTCTGGCCGGGGGCTTGCTGAGGCGGGACGGGCTGGGCCCAGGCGGCCGTGGCCGCGCCGAGCGCGGGCAGAAGGGCGGCGATGGTCAGGGTGCGCGTCAACGGCGCCTCGTGAAAACTGCAGAGGTTCAGCCGGGCATCCTAGGCGGCGCGGCTTAATCCGCGCCTAACGCCGGGCGGATTAGCCGCGTGACGGCAGATACTGGCCGGTGAAGGCCTCGCGCCAGTCGGGCGCGGCGGGATAGGCGCCTTGCGTCTGATCGGCGAAGGCCTGCCAACGCTCGGGCGTCATGGCGCCGAGGCCGTAGAGGGCCGCGTCGCCGCCGTCGACCATGGCCTGGGCGCGCAGGGCCGCGCGGGCGGCGTCGAGCGCGCGCTGGGGCAGGTCCGGATTGGCGCGGCGGATCAGGGCGTCGCCCTTGGCCCCGTCGCCGTGGACGTAGTCGCGCCAGCCCTCGACCGAGGCGGCGATGAAGTTGCGCAGGGCCTGCGCGTTGTCGCGGGCGAAGGCGTTGGGGGCCAGCACCAGGCCGGAATAGGAGGGGTAGCCGTCCTCGGCCGGGGACAGGATCACGGGTTCGAAACCGGCCGCGCGCGCGATCATTTCGGGGCCGCCGTCGGTGAGGCGGGCGACCAGCACGCTGTCGGCATCGTCGCGGAAGGCCTTCAGATTGTCCTCGACGGCGCCGGGGCGGGCCTGGTCGGCGGCCAGGTCGAAGCGGGCGCGCAGCCATGTCCAGAAGCCGTCCTGATCCCTGGGCTCCATCAGGATGCGGCGACCGCGCAGGACGGTCAGATCCTCCAGCGGCTGGTCGGGATGGGCCAGCAGGACCACCGGGTCTTTCTGCAGGAAGGCGGCCACGGCCTTGACCGGGGCGCGCTCGGCGATCAGCCGCAGGGGCAGGAAGCTGTCGCGGCCGATGGCCAGTTCGACCGCGCTGGCGGCCAGAAGGGCGGGGATGTCGGCGCCGGTCGGGCCGGCCAGAATCTCGACGTTGAGGCCGCGCCGCTCATAGGCCCCGACCGCCAGCGCCTGATAGAAGCCGCCATGCAGGGCGTCGGCCGGTCCGCCCGCCGCCACGCGCAGGCGCACCCGGCCGGACTCGTCGGTAGGCGCCGGCGTCCGGCCGCACGCCGACAGCGCAGCCACGGCGCTAAGGCCAAGGGCGCCGGCCATCAGGCCGCGTCGGTGCAGTCCATATCGGTGCAGGCGGGCGCGAGTCATCACGCCTAGGGTGTAGGGGGGCGGGCCGCGCTTGGAAAGGCGGCGGGGCGTCCACGGGCCGATTTCCGACCGGAAATCCGGCGATCCAGCGCCGGAATTGAGCGAGGGGACGTAACCCGTTGGAGCCAGACCGTCGCCGGTCGGATCGCGGATCGCGTCCCCTCGCCAAGTCCGGGTTGGACTTGGCCGCTATAGGGTCGAAACCTGGCCTCAGCGTCGGCGGGCGAACCCGGCGTCGTTCAGCGCCTGTTTCATCGGCTCCTGGTCTTCGGCGTTCCGCAAGGCGAACCTCGCGCCGTCCGTCGATCCCGGCCCGGTTCTCCGTGATCCCTGCGCCGAAACGCTAAAGGATCGGGAGCCTTGGCCCTGCGTCGGTGTTTCCGCGTCCTCCGAGGAGGCTTGGAACCCTGGGTCAGAGAGCCGGACTGGTTCGCTTGATTTCCGGGTCTCCCCGGATTTCCGCGCCTCCGTGTCCCTTCGGCCTGTTGACGTTCCCGCGAAATCGGTTATTGGGCAAGCGCCCAAACCGGCGCGTCTGTGCGGAATCGCCCCGGAGCCGGTGGGTAAGTCTGTGGATATCTGTGGACGGACCAAATTCGCCGAGGCGGATCAGGACGTTGCGCCGTCCACAGGAAAGCGTCAGTTGCGCCGGGGCTTTGCGCAAGCATTCAGCCCGCGAGAGCCGCCTTCTTCTCTTCAAGCTCCAGCCAGTCGAGTTCGGCGGTTTCCAGGTCGGCGCGGGCTTTTTCGGCGGCCTTCATGGCGCGGTCGAAGGCGGCGGGGTCGCGTGAATAGAGGTCGGGGTCGGCGAGGATGGCGTCCTGTCGGGCGATTTCGGCCGGCAGCGTCTCCATCAGCTTTTCGACCTCTTCCAGACGGCGGGCGTCCTTGTACGACAGCTTCACGGTCTTCTTGGGGGCGCGGTCGGAAGGCTCCGCCTTCTCGACCCGTCGCGCCCCGGAGGGGGCGGCCTCGGCGTGGGTCGGCGGCGGGGCGAGGAAGCCGGGGTTCTGGCGCAGGAAATCCTGCCAGCCGCCGGGGGTTTCGACCACGTCGCCGCGACCGTTCAGGGCGATGGTCGAGGTGGCCAGACGGTCGACGAAATCGCGGTCGTGCGACACCAGGATCAGGGTGCCGTCGTAGGATTCGAGCAGCTCCTCCAGTTTCTCCAGCGTATCCATGTCGAGGTCGTTGGTCGGCTCGTCGAGGATCAGCAGATTGGCGGGCTGTGCCAGCGCCCGCGCCAGCAGCAGGCGGTTGCGCTCGCCGCCCGACAGGGTGGAGATGGGCTGTTTCAGCTGGGCTTCCTGGAACAGGAAGTCCTTGGCGTAGGCGGCGACGTGCATGGAGCGGCCGCGCACCAGAATAGAGTCGCCGCCGCCCGGCGTCAGGGCGTCCCACAGGGTCATGTCCGACTTCAGCCCTTCGCGCGACTGGTCGAGGTAGAGGGGTTCGAGGTTGGCGCCCATGCGGACGGTTCCCTCGTCCGGGGCCAGTTCGCCCAGCAGCACCTTGACCAGGGTGGTCTTGCCCGCGCCGTTGGGGCCGACGATGGCCAGCCGGTCGCCGCGGATGATGCGGGTGGTCAGGTTCTTGAAGATGGTCCGGTCGCCGAACGCCTTGCTGACGCCCTTAATGTCGGCGACCAGCTTGCCCGAGACGCCGCCGGAATCGACGCCCAGGTTCAGCTCGCGCGGCATGTCCTTGACCCGTTCGGCGCGGTCCAGACGCATCTGCTGCAGGGCGCGGGCGCGGCCCTCGTTGCGGGTGCGCTGGGCGGTGATGGAGCGGTAGAAGGTGTAGGTCTCGGCCTCGATGCGCTTGGTCAGGCGGCGCAGGGACTCGGCTTCTTCCTCCATGACCTTGGCGGCCCAGTCGTCGAACTCGACGAAGCCCTTGTTGAGGGTGCGCACCTTGCGGCCTTCCAGCCAGTGAACGGTGTCGGTGACGCGGTTCAGGAAGGCGCGGTCGTGGCTGACCACCAGCAGGGCGAACCGGGCCTGGATCAGCTCGTTCTCCAGCAGTTCGATGGCAAGGATGTCGAGGTGGTTGGTCGGCTCGTCCAGCAGCAGTAGGTCCGGCTCTTCGGCGAAGGCCTTGGCGAGGGCGGCGCGGCGGATCTCGCCGCCCGACAAACCTTGCGTCGACTTGCTGGGGTTGAGGCCGAAGGTCTCAAGCCAGCTTTCGGCGGTCCAGCGCTCGGCCTCGCCCGAGGCGGCGTAATCGGCCAAGGTTTCGCCGGTGATGACCGGTTCCTGCGGCACATAGGCGAAGCGGGTGCCGGACTGGAACGAACGGTCGCCCGAGTCCGGTTCGATCAGACCCATGACGACCTTCATCAGGGTGGACTTGCCCGCCCCGTTGCGGCCGACCAGGGCGGCGCGGCTGCGCGGTTCCATCGCCATGTCGACGCCGTCGAACAGCGGGCGGGGACCGTCCTGAAGGCGGACGTCCTTGAGGGCGACGAGAGGAGGGCGAGGGGCCATAAACACCAGTCCGAAAAGGGAGGCGACGCCTATAGCGCGGACAGGGGGGCGAGGGCCAATGTTTCAGGATTTACACAAAACCGTCCAGACGGTATGTCGCGACGCATGGACGCTCAACCGAACCGCCGCACGCCCGAGGACACCCGCCGTCAGATCGTCGAAGCGGCCATCGAACTGGCCGCCGAAGAGGGGGCGATGGCGGTGACGCTGGACGCCGTGGTGGCGCGACTGCCTTTCAGCAAGGGCGCCCTGCTGCATCACTTTCCGAACAAGCTGGCCCTGCTGGAAGGGGTGCTGGACCATCTGTCGGTGGAGATGAAGGCCGTGGTGCTGGCCGAGGCGGCGCGCGACCCCAACCCCTATGGCCGCAATGCACGGGCCTATCTGAGGACGGTGGTCAATGAGCCGGCGACCGAGCGGGACGTGAGCATCGGCCGCGCCGTGCTGGCCGCCTGCGCCATAGAGCACAGCCTGATCCCGCGCTGGCGCGAGGCGATCCGCAGCCTGACGGCTGACGACCCGGAAGACCCGATGGGGCGTGACGACGCCCTGATGCTGCGGCTGATCGCCGACGGCCTGTGGATGAGCGACCTGTTCGGCACGCATGAGGTGTCGCCCGGGCAGCGTCAGGCCCTGCTGTCGCTGCTGACGCCGGGCAGCCTGCTGACGGACGGGTATTCAGAGGCGGACGCCAAGGACAAGATCGACGCATGAATCCCACGACCTGGCTGGCCCTGCTGGGCGCGATCGGCTTTGAGGTGATGGGGACGACCCTGTTGCAGCAGTCGCAACAATTCACCCGGCCGCTGCCGACAGCGGGGCTGGCCGTCTGTTACGGCATCGCCTTCTATCTGCTGACGCTGGCGCTGAAGCAGATGCCGGTGGGGCTGGCCTATGCAATCTGGAGCGGGCTGGGGGTGGTGCTGATCTCGGTGATCGGCCTGTTCCTGTTCAAACAGAAGCTGGACGTTCCGGCGATCATCGGCCTGGTGATGATCGTCGGCGGGGTGGTGGTGATCAACCTGTTCTCCAAGAGCGTCACGCACTGAGCCTTGTCCCTTCCCCTGAGGGGGAAGGCGACAGCGGGGGTTTTGAGGCGTATAGGGCGCGCCCATGAGTTCCGCGCCCGCCAAGCCCTTCTGGGAGACCAAGACGCTCGCCGAGATGAATCCGGCCGAGTGGGAAAGCCTGTGCGACGGTTGCGGCCTGTGCTGCGTCATCCGGTTCGAGGACGAGGACACCGGCCGGATCATCCCGACGCGCGTGCATTGCAAGCTGTTCGATACGAATGCCTGCACCTGCACCGACTATGCTGACCGTCAGGCCGAGGTGCCGGACTGCGTGCAGCTGACGCCCGACAATATCGAGCGGCTGAAGTGGATGCCGCTGTCATGCGCCTATCGGCGGCTGCATGAAGGGCGGCTGCTCGCCTGGTGGCACCCGCTGGTCTCGGGCGACCGGGAAACCGTGCACACGGCCGGAGTGTCGGTGCGACGTCAGACCGTGTGCGAGACGGCGCTGAAGGAGCCCGAGGACGCCCTGGAGTTCGAGGCGCCGGAATGGATGGCGGAGCGCGGCGTCGCTAACGAATAATTCGGCGACTGGGGGTTAAGGGCGTGGTCAGGGCGAGGGCGGAATGGACATTGTCGCAGCACAAAAAGGGTCGGAAAGCAGCGCACGGGACGCGTTCGACCGACTGACGGCCATCGCCTGCGCGACGTTGCGCACGCCCCACGCCATGATCACGACGCTGGATGAAGACCGGGCGGTCTTTCTGTCCGGAGTCGGTCTGGACGAGGTGAGCGTGCCGCGCCTGAACAGCGTCAGCCACCAACTGGCCGACATGGGGCCGGACGCCGTGATGGTGATCCAGGATACGCATGAGCACCCCGTCTATCGCCGCCATCCGATGGTGGTCGGGGCGCCCCATGTCCGCTTCTTCCTCGGCGCCACGGTGTGCGGGACCGACGGCCGGCCCGCAGGCGCCATAGGCGTGATGGACGTCCAGCCGCGTCCGGCGCCGACGCAGGCGGAACTGGATCTGATACGCGAACTGGCGGGTCTGGCGGGACAGCTGATGGAGCACGCCCAGGCGATGCGGCAGGAAGCGGCGCGTCTGGAGACGCTGCGGCTGGCCGAGGACATGGTCGGGGTCGGACGCTGGCGCTATGAGGTCGCGACCGAAGCGGTGACCTGGTCGGACGAGATCTATCGCATCCACGGACGGGCGCCGGGCGCCTTCCAGCCGACGCTGGAGGATGTGTTCGGCCATTTTCACGTCGACGACAGGGCCGAGATTCAACGGCTGGTCGAACGGGCGCTGAAGACCGGCGAGGGCTATACCTTCAAGCTGAGGCTGGTCGGCGTCGACGAGGTCGAGCGGGTGGTCGCCGCCGAGGGCGCCGTCGAGAAGGACGCCACCGGCCGGGTGATCGCCCTGTTCGGCGTGCTGCAGGACGTGACCGAGCGCGAGGCCCTGCTGCGCGCGGCCCAGACCAATGAGCGGCGCTATCGCCTGCTGGCCGAAAACACCGGCGACGTCATCACCCGCGTCAAGATGGACGGGTCGAGCAAATACATCTCGCCGGCGATCCAGCAACTGCTGGGCTGGACGTTCGAGGAGATGAGCGGCCAGTCGACCGACTACGTCCACCCCGAGGACCGGCATCTGGTGCTGGGCGCCATCGGCCGGGCGGTGAAGAGCGGCGAGTCGACCCGCCTTGAGCACCGGGCGGTGCACAAGAAAGGCCACACCATCTGGGTCGAGTGCACCTTCAAGGCCCTGAGGGACGAGCATGGCCATGTCGACGACGTAGTGGTGGTCATCCGCGACATAACCCAGCGCAAGGCGCTGGAGGCGGAGGTGCTGGAGGCCAAGGAGACCGCCGTGGCGGCGGCGCGGGTGAAGAGCGAGTTCCTGGCCAATATGAGCCATGAGCTGCGCACGCCCCTGACCAGCGTCATCGGCTTTTCCGGACTGTTGCAGGCGTCGGAGCATCTGCCCGCCGAAGAGCGAGTCTATGTCGAGCGCATCGCCACGGCGTCGGAGGCCCTGCTGGGCGTCATCAACGACATTCTGGACTATTCCAAGCTGGAAGCCGACGCGATCGAGATGGACCCCGAGCCGTTCGATACGCGCGCCCTGGTCGACGGGGCGGCGGCGATCATCGAGAGCCAGTGCTCGGCCAAGGGGCTGACACTCAACGTGGTGGTGGCGGCGGACACGCCCGAGCGCCTGACCGGCGACAAGGGGCGGTTGCGGCAGGTGATGCTGAATTTCCTGTCCAATGCGGCCAAGTTCACCGCCAGGGGGGCGGTGACGCTGAAGGTCGGCGGTCGGCCGCAGGCGGACGGCGGCTGGCGGATGCGGGTGGAGGTGACCGACACCGGCATCGGCATCCCGTCCGAAAAGATCGGCGAACTGTTCCGGCGCTTCACCCAGGCCGACGCCTCGACGACGCGGGTCTACGGCGGGACGGGTCTGGGGCTGGCGATCTCGCGGCGGCTGATCGAACTGATGGGCGGCGAGGTCGGGGTGACGAGCGCGCCGGGCGCCGGCTCGACCTTCTGGTTCGAGGCGCCGCTGGCGGCGGCGACGGAAGAAGACGTTACGGCGAGGGAAGAGACGGATCGCGCCCGCAAGGACGCCCTGCACGGCCGGGTGCTGATGGCCGACGACGCAGCCGCCAACCGCGAGCTGGTCAGCGCCATACTGAGAAACCTGGGGCTGGAGATCGATACGGTCGCCGACGGCGCCGAGGCGGTGCACGCGGCGCATTCGGGGCTCTATGATCTGGTGCTGATGGATGTGCACATGCCGGTCATGGACGGGCTGACGGCGACGCGGGAAATCCGCCGGATGCAGGCCCAGGGCGAGCGCCGCATTCCGATCCTGGCGCTGACGGCCAACGTCCAGGCCGATCAGGTGACGCGCTGCCTGGAGGCGGGCATGGACGGCCATCTGGCCAAGCCGATCCAGATCACGGAACTGGCCGCCGCCCTGTCGTGGTGGCTGAAAGAGGCTGAAACGACGCCTGAAGGGACGCGAGCGGGCGCCTGACGCCGACAGTCTTTGCGATTGCCTGCGTCAAAGCCGGGAAATCTCTACGTTTGACGCGATCCGGGCGCCCTTTGCGCGCCTGAGGACGCTGCTCGGCTATGGTTCAGTCATGGCGGGAAAAGCGGATCAGGGCGGGGCGGCGGGAACGACCGCGGCGTGGCTGGGCGAGGTCTTCGCCGGTTTGAGGGCCGCGACGGACCAGGCGATCGCCGTGGTGACGGCGGCCGAGCCGCCCGCCGATGTGGCCGAGGCCGAGAAACGGGCGCGCGCCATCGGCGTGCTGGCCCGCACGGCCAAGGCGGTGGCGGCGCTGGAAGCCGACATGATCCGCAAGAGCCGCAGCCCTGAAGAGGATGGAATGAGCGACGACGACCGTGACCTCAGCGACGCCGAACTGGCCGGGCTTCAGGCCGAATTCTTCGCCCGTGTCGATCATCTCGTCGCGGCCATCGAGCGCAAGTCGCTGGCTGCGGGACTGGATCGAGAGCCTGCCGCGCGAGCAGCGGGGGCAGGCGCTGCGGGCGGCCGTGAAGGCGACGCCGAGGCTGAACGACGACCAGATCGCGCCGCCTGAAGACTGTCTATCCGCTTCTGGGCGACGAAGTCACGGCGCGAGGGCGCTTAAGGATGCTGAGCAGGGCGGAGCTGTGGGAGGTGTCGCTGGTGACGTTTCCTATGCTGCCGGGCGCGCGGTGTCGAACACAGACGGCGGCAAGCTGACCCGGCCTCAGTCGAGCGAGGCCAGCGGACGGTCGCCGCGGCGGCCATGCACGCCAGGAGCCTCCTGGACGTGGCCGCGCAGGGCGATGGCGCAGGACTCTGGCGTCTGGCGGGAGGCGACAGCCGGGCTGGCGCCCCGATCATAGGCGGCCCGGAGCGCCCGGCGTTCTGTCTCGTTCGCAGTCGGGGCGTGGCGGCGCAGATGGGAGGCGAAGCCCTTTTCGGCTGAGGGAGCGCTATTGAAGCGCTCGCACGCGCCGAGGGTCTCGAACAGGCGCGCCTGCAGGGAAGCGTCGGCGGAGAGGCGGCTCTGTTGAGGAGGCATGGCGGCTGTTTCCGGCGTCGCGCACGACGGAAGAAGGGCGGCGGACAGGGCGACCATGACGAGTTTGAGCATCAATCCTTCCCGCATGGATGAGAACGCTACCACGCCTGCGTGAAGGCGCAACAATGGCAGGCTCGAGTGGCGAGAGCGCCACGGACATGGCGTGGCCTGAAGCAAGATCGAGACGCGGCCTTGCAGCCGCGTCTCCAGCCTAACCGCATCCTGCGGTTCTAACATCGGAGACATCATGAGAGAGACCAAGACCATCTCGGGTCATCCCGAGGCGCGCGCCGCCATGCATGAGATGATGGCCGTGTTCGAGGCGTTCAAAGGGGCGAACGACGCCCGTCTGGACGAGATCGAGAAGAAGGCTTCGGCAGATGCGCTGCTGGAGGAGAAGGTGGCGCGTATCGATCAGGCGGTGGCGCGGCTCAATGGCTGAGAGCGCGCTGAACAGCGGCACCCAACGAAAAAGGGTCGCCCGGAAGCGTCCCCTTTCAGGCCGCCGGGTCGATCATTCGCCCTTGGGGTTGGGGCCGTATTTGTTGGCGCCGGGTTGACTGCCGCCGAAGCCGAGCCACATCCAGAAGCCGAAGCTGACCAGACCGGCCAGGAACATCAGGCCGAAGGCGGCGCCGCCGGTGGCCAACAGCAGCTCGGGGTCCATGGACTGCATGGCGTTGGGATCGCTCAGGACCGACAGGCCGAAGGTGCTGACCATCACGCCGAGCGAGGCGTACCAGAGCGCCCAGGGGATGACGACCAGCCAGCCCGGCTTGCCCATGTCGTGGAAGCGTTTGAAGCCGACCGCCAGGTGCAGGACCATCACGGCCAGGCCGAGAAGGAAGCTGACCTTGGGCACGAAGTTCAGGATCAGGCCGACGACGAACAGGATGGCCCAGCTGATCCAGAAGTCCCGGCGACGCAGGCGGCCCTTGAAGGAGAAGAGGGCGGTCTTGATGTCGTAGCCGGCTGCGGGCTGGGCGCTGGCCGTGGGGGCGGCGCCGGCTGCCTGGCCGAAGGCTGCGGCGGCGGTGGCGGACGGCAGAAGCACGATCTGGGTCGCCTCCATGCCTTCGGGCACGAAGTCGACGCGGACGCCGGCGGCGACGGCGCCCTCGCCCTCGCCCTGAACGGCGGTGCGCGCGAAGCCGTAGCGGAGGCTGTCGTCGCCGCTGATCAGGCCCGTGCCCGAACCTTCGTCGTAGCTGAGAATTTCGCCGCGCACGCGGGTCTCCTGTCGTTGAACGGCTTTGCCGTGGTGTGGCGAAAGCATGGCCGACGCCGGCGGCGCGGACAACCCGCAGCGTGACGTTACGCACGGTTTTTCGCGAAACATTCGCAACCTGTCCCGCGACGGGACCCAATCAGGCAATGGGCGAGGACACATGGCCTTTCATGAGGTGCGCCTGCCAGCGCGGCTGGCGTTCGGCTCGACCGGAGGCGTCGAGCGCAGGACGGAGATCACGACGCTGGCGTCGGGGTTCGAGCGGCGCAGGCGCCATCTAATCGGGGCGCGGGCTGACCTTTACGCGCGATGCGGGCGGGGGCTTTCCGGTGGCGGCAGAGCGACGGCTGACGCCTCGGCCCAGCGCTGCGCGGTTGTGGTTTATTGATGAGGCGACGGACTATCAGCTGGGCACCGTAACGGTGCGCGGCGAACGGCCCAGAGGCTGCAGGGCGAGACGGCCGAGCGGCTGACGCTGAAGCTGGGGTCGCTGACGCTGAGGCTAGAGCCGGGCGATGTGGCGGCGGTGGAGGCGCGCGCGGGCCGCTGACGCGTCGAGCGGCTGGACTGGGGTGAGACGCCCCGGGCGGTGCTGACGCCGGTGGTCGCGGCGGCTGCCGAGCCGTGGACGCCGATGGCGCTGCATGGCGGCGCTTCGATCGACAGTTTGACACAGCAGGCCGTGGCGGAGCCGCTCACGACGGCGGGGACGCTGACGGCGCCTCTGCGGCCCGGCGTGGTCGGGCGCTGGGATGAGACTGGCGTGCTGCACGCGCGGATCGAGAGGCAGGAGCTGCAGAGCCGGGCGGCAGAAGCGGTGCTGTCGGGCGCCAATCTGCTGGCGGTGCGCAGTGCGGACGGGTGGGAATTGGCGCAGTGCCGCCGGGCCGAACTGGTCGGCGGCGACGCGTGGCGGTTGAGCGGCCTGCTGCGCGGTCAGCAGGGGACGGAAGCGGGGGCCGCGGGCGCGGCGGAAGCGGGAGCCCTGTTGGGAGAGCGCCAGAAAGGGCTTTCGCCCCTTTCGGCGGGCGGTTGCATGGCTTAACTGACGCTCTGGTCTGTGTTGATCCGGAGTGGAGCGAAAATTGGCTGGCGATCCCTATCAGGAACTGGGCGTTTCCAAGGGCGCGAGCGCGGACGAGATCAAGAAGGCGTTCCGCAAGCTGGCCAAGGAACTGCACCCCGACAAGAACCCCGGCGACAAGGCGGCCGAAGAGCGGTTCAAGCGCATCACCGCCGCCTTCGACCTGCTGGGCGACGCCGAGAAGCGCGCGAAGTATGATCGCGGCGAGATCGACGCCGACGGACGCGAGCAGTTCCGCGGCTTTGGCGGCGCTCAGGGCGGACGGCCGGGCGGCGGCGGGTTCGGCGGCTTTGGCTTCGGCGGACGCGGCGAGGGCGGCCCCGGCGGCCGCGCCAGCTTTGACGACATCGACCTGGACGAAATCTTCGGCGCTTTCGGCGGCGGCGGACGCAGCGCCGGGCGCGGTTTCGGCGGCGGGCGCGGACAGGATGTGCGTGCGACCCTCGACATCAGTCTGGAGGACGCGATCGCCGGGACGACGCGGCGCATCCAGTTCTCGGACGGGCGGATGCTGGATGTCGCGATCCCGAAGGGAGCGTCCGACGGCCAGACGATCCGGCTGAAGGGGCAGGGGGCGCCGGGGCGCGGCGGTCAGGCGGGCGACGCGCTGATCGAGCTGCGTATTCAGCCGCATCCGGTGTTCAAGCGCGACGGCGCCGACCTGACGATGGATCTGCCGGTGTCGGTTCCGGATGCCGTACTGGGCGGCAAGATTCAGGTGCCGACGCCCGAGGGCGCGGTGATGATGACCATCCCCAAGGGCTCGAACTCGGGCAAGGTGCTGCGGCTCAAAGGGCGCGGCGCCTATGCCAACGGCAAGCGCGGCGATCTGATGGCCAGGCTGGTGGTGACGCTGCCCGAGGCGCCGGATGACGAACTGGTCCGGTTTGCGACGGAATGGCGTGAGCGCCGGCCCTATAAGCCTGGCCGTTGATGGCCTAAGGCTGACGCTTCCTTCTCCTCCCCGAGACTTCCAGAGACCGATATGACGCCCAAGCCCGCCGCCAAGCCTGATCGCCCGTGGTTCTCGGCCGGGCCGACGGCCAAGCGTCCGGGGTGGGAGCTGGCGAAGCTGCCGACGAACCTGATGGGGCGGGGCATCCGCGCGCCGGAGGTGGTGGAGCGGTTCGCGCACGGCCTGCGGCTGACGCGCGAGGTGCTGAGCCCGCCGGACGACTATGTGATGCTTTACACGCCCGGTTCGGACACGGGGGCGGTCGAGGCGGCGCTGTGGTGCATGTTGGGCGAGCGGCCGGTGCAGGTCGTCGCCTATGAGAATTTCGGCCTGACCTGGCTGGCGGATGTGAAGACGCATCTGGGGCTGCAGCCCGAGGCCCTGACGGCGCCGTGGGGCGAACTGCCTGACCTGTCAAAGGTCGACCCGAAGAAGGATGTGGTGTTTCCGTGGAACGGCACGACCTCGGGCGTGCGCGTGCCGGATGGCGACTGGATCGCCGATGACCGCGAAGGACTGACCATCTGCGACGCGACTTCGGCTGCGTTCGCGATGGACCTGCCGTGGGACAAGCTGGATGTGACGACCTTCAGCTTCCAGAAGGCGCTGGGCGGCGAGGCGGGCGTCGGGGTGATGGTGCTGTCGCCGCGCGCGGTGGCGCGGCTGGACTCCTATCGGCCGGATCGGGCCGTGCCCAAGGTGCTGCGGATCGCCGACAAGACGGGCTTTGATCGGACGCTCGCGGACGGGGTGGTGATGAACACCTTCTCGGTCCTGACCATCGAGGACTGGATCGACGCCCTGGACTGGGCGAGGGCCGAAGGCGGCCTGCCTGCCTTGATCGCGCGCACCAACGCCAACTATGCGGCCTTGGCGCAATGGGTGGAGCGGACGGACTGGATCGCCTTCCTGCCGGAGCAGCCGGAAATCCGCTCGACGACTTCGGTTTGCCTGAAGTTCGTCGATCCGCGCGTGGCGGCGCTGGACGAGGCGGGGCAGAAGGCCTTTGTGACGCGGTTCAAGGCGCTGCTGGAAGGCGAGGGGGCGGTCTATGACATGGAGCCGCACCGCAACGCCCCGCCGGGCCTGCGCCTGTGGTGCGGCTGTACGGTCGAGACAGCGGATGTCGTGGCCGCGACGCCGTGGCTGGAATGGGCGTTCCAGACGGCGGTCGGCGAACTGGCGGGATAATTCTGTCGCCCATTGGACGCCCTTGGGGGCGACTCCGGACGATTCAGGGGTTATAGGCTCCCACCGCATTCTGGATTGCGGAGTATAGGTCTTGGCGAACGTCGCAGTGGTCGGCGCCCAGTGGGGCGACGAGGGCAAGGGCAAGATCGTGGACTGGCTGTCCAATCGCGCCGACATAGTGGTGCGGTTCCAGGGCGGCCACAACGCGGGCCACACCCTGGTCGTCGACGGCAAGGTCTATAAACTTGCATTGCTCCCGAGCGGCGTGGTGCAGGGCAAGCCTTCGATCATCGGCAACGGCGTAGTGGTCGATCCCTGGCATCTGGTCGGCGAGATCGAGAAGATCCAGGCTCAGGGCGTGGCGATCACGCCCGATATTCTGACCATCGCCGACAACGCCTGCCTGATCCTGCCGATCCATCCGGCGCTGGACGTCGCGCGCGAGGCCGCCGCCAGCGCGCCGGGCGCCAAGATCGGCACGACCGGCCGCGGCATCGGCCCGGCCTATGAGGACAAGGTCGGCCGCCGCGCCATCCGCGTCTGCGACCTGGCCAACGAAGACGACCTGAAGATCAAGATCGACCGCCTGCGCTCGCACCACGATCCGTTGCGCGCCGGTCTGGGGCTGGAGCCGATCGATCCGGAGGCGCTGCTGGCGCAACTGCTGGAGATCGCACCGAAGATCCTGCCCTATGTCAAACCGGCGTGGCGGGTGCTGGACGAGGCGCAGAAGGCGGGCAAGCGGGTGCTGTTCGAGGGGGCGCAAGGAGCGTTTCTCGACGTGGACCACGGCACCTATCCCTATGTGACCAGCTCCAACACCGTGGCCGGGCAGGCGGCGGCCGGGTCGGGCGTCGGCCCGCGCGGCGTCGGCTATGTGCTGGGCATTGTGAAGGCCTATACGACGCGCGTCGGCGAAGGCCCCTTCGCCTGCGAACTGAACGATGAAGTCGGCCAGCACCTGGCGGTGGTGGGGCGTGAGATCGGCGTGAACACGGGCCGGTCGCGCCGTTGCGGCTGGTTCGACGCCGTGCTGGTGCGTCAGTCGGTGGCGATCAACGGCATCGACGGCATCGCCCTGACAAAGCTGGACGTGCTGGACGGACTGAAGACGCTCAAGATCTGCGTCGGCTATCGCATCAACGGCGAGGTGCTGGATTATCTGCCGTCCAGTTTGAAGGATCAGGCCTCGGCCGAGCCGGTGTTCGAGGAACTGGACGGCTGGGACGAGAGCACGGCCGGCGTGCGGACCTTCAAGGACCTGAACGCCCATGCGCTGAAATATGTGCGGCGGATCGAGGAACTGATCGGGGCGCCGGTGGCCTTGCTGTCGACCAGCCCGGAGCGCGACGACACCATTTTGATGCGCGATCCGTTCCAGGGCTGAGTTTACATTTGTGGTCGAGGCAACGACGCCTTAACCGGTAGAGCATAGGGTGGCGCTCTGAAATGGAGCTCGCCCTGTGTTCGCCCTAGACGCCAAGACGATGCAGAGGATTGCGCCGGTGGTTCGGCGCGTGATCATCGTTGATCCCAATCCCGCCGCCGCGCGCCTGTTGCAGGACCTGTTGAAGGGGTTCGGATCACGCGAGATCGTGGTCGAGGGCGATGAGGCGCGGGTGCTGGATCTGGCGCGCGAAATGGAGCCGGCGCTGATCTTCACCGAGCGGACCGGACCCAAGCTGGACGGCGAGGCGCTGGCGCGGCGTATCCGGCGCTCAAGCCTGTCATGCCGTCGCGCGCCGATCATCATGGTGACGGCCGAGGCCACCGCCAGCGCCATCAAGGGCGCGCGCGATTCCGGCGTGCATGAGTTCCTGAGAAAGCCCTTCACCAGCGGCGATCTGCAACGGCGGATCGAGAATCTGGCGACCAAGCCGCGCGACTGGGTCGAGGCGGTCGGCTATATCGGGCCGGATCGGCGGCGCTTCAATTCGGACGACTACGCCGGGCCGCAGAAGCGCAAGGCGGACAAGCCGCGTTCCAGCGCCGAGGCGGCTTTGGCGGTCAAGGATCAGGCGATGCGGATCCTGTTTTCGGCCCTGACCCAGTTCGACAGCGATCCCATGCAGGCGGTGCGCGCCATCAAGCAGCAGGCGGAGACGCTGAAAGCCCTGGCCATCAAGACAGGCGACGCGCCGCTGGCGATCGCTGCGGCGGGACTGGACACGGTGCTGGCCGCCGGGGCGCCGACCAAGGCTGGGCTGACGGCGCCGGTTCAGGCCGTGCTGAAGCTGGCCTCGCCCGAGAGCCTGGCGCGGGCGGGGTAAGGGCCGCCCCTTCTCCCGCTACGGAGAAGGGTGACGGGTGAGCGCCCTTAGGCGTCGACCAGATTGCGCTCTTCGGCGGCGGCGCGCATGGCCTTCTGAAGTTTCTCGAAGGCGCGGACTTCGATCTGGCGGACGCGCTCGCGGCTGACGCCGTACTGGCCGGCCAGCTCCTCAAGCGTGACGGGATCGTCCTTGAGACGACGCTCGGTCAGGATGTGTTTTTCGCGGTCGGTCAATTCCTGCATGGCTTCTTCGAGCAGGCCCATGCGGATGGACTTTTCCTCGCTCTCGGCCAGTTCGGTTTCCTGACTGACGGCGTTGTCATCGGCCAGCCAGTCCTGCCACTCGCTTTCGCCGTCCGACCGCAGGGGCGCGTTCAGGGAAGCGTCGCCGCCCAGACGGCGGTTCATGTCGATGACGTCCTGATGGGTCACGCCCAGCTTGGTGGCGATGTGTTCGACGTGCTCTGGGTGCAGGTCGCCTTCCTCGAAGGCCGAAATCTGGCTCTTGGCCTTGCGCAGGTTGAAGAACAGCTTCTTCTGCGCCGCTGTGGTGCCCATCTTCACGAGAGACCAGGAGCGCAGGATGTATTCCTGAATGGACGCGCGGATCCACCACATGGCGTAGGTCGCCAGGCGGAAGCCCTTGTCCGGGTCGAATTTCTTCACGGCCTGCATCAGGCCGACGTTGCCCTCGGAGATCACCTCGCCGATCGGCAGGCCGTAGCCGCGATAACCCATGGCGATCTTGGCCACGAGGCGCAGGTGAGAGGTCACGAGACGGTGGGCGGCCTCGGTGTCCTGGTGTTCGCTCCACCGCTTGGCGAGCATGAACTCCTCGTCCTTGGTGAGCATGGGAAACTTACGAATTTCCGTAAGATACCGTGACAGCCCCTGTTCAGGCGACATCACCGTCAGCGTTTTATTGGCCATATGGTCCCTCCGGCTTCACGAGCTGGCGCTACGGCTTTGACCACATGACGTGCATCATCACCTCGCCCCTCAACTGACAAGATGGGAATCCGTTGCCCGAAACGAAAGGGGCGGATTGTCCCAATTGAACGGCGATGCTGTGTCGCCGCCCGTCTCTATCTAGCACAGATGTTGTTGCGAATAAAGCGGCCGCGTTTTCAGAGGTCCGTTAGCAGGGCTTCCAGCCGCTGCATGTCTTCGGGCGGGGCCGTCTCGAAGCGCAGGGGCTGGCCGGTGACAGGGTGGACGAAGCCGAGGATGGCGGCGTGCAGGGCCTGGCGTTTCAGGCCGGCTTCCGCGACGGCGGCGCGGACGGAGGCGGCGGGGCTGCCGGAGCCGTAGACGGGATCGCCGAGAAGGGGGGAGCCCCTGGACGCCATGTGGACGCGGATCTGATGGGTGCGGCCGGTCTGCAAGGTGCAGGCGACGCGGGCGGCCAGCGGGGCGTTGGAAGCCTTGGCCGGGCGGCCGAAGGTCTGCTGGACCACATAGTCGGTGATGGCCTCTCGCCCGCCGGACTTCAGCACCGCCATCTTCTTGCGGTCGCCGCTGGAGCGGCCGATCTCAGTCTGGATGCGGCCCTTCTCGGGCGAGGGCGCGCCGCGCGTCAGGGCCAGATAGGTGCGCTCGATGTCGTGGGCGGCGAACAGGGCCGCCAGCCCCGCATGGGCGCGGTCGGACTTGGCGGCGACCATGACGCCGGAAGTGTCCTTGTCCAGGCGGTGGACGATGCCGGGGCGGTCGGCGTCGCCAAGGGCGGACAAGGTCGCGCAGTGGTGCAGCAGGGCGTGGACCAGGGTGCCGGTCTCGCAGCCGGGGGCGGGATGGACGGCCATGCCCGGCGCCTTGTCGATGACGATCAGGTCGTCGTCCTCGAACAGGATGGTCAGAGGGAGGGCTTCGGGGCGCAGTTCCGCCGGGGCCGCTGGCGGCAGGGTGATCTCATAGTCGCCGGGCGCGGGCTTGGCCTTGGCCGCCACCACGGCGCCGTTCAGAGAGACCGCCCCCGCGTCAAGCAGCGACTGGATGCGCGCGCGCGACAGCTCTGGCAGGGCGTCGGCCAGGGCGCGATCCAGGCGTGCGGCGCCGGGCGCGATGCGGGCGGTGAGGACCGTCAGGTCGGTTTCGTCGGTTTCGGGCAGGGTGTCGGTCACAACGTCCGTTTAGCACGGCTGGCGGACGCCATGAAAAAGGGCGGCCCGCCGGGACCGCCCTTCAATCGTTTCAGCGAGGCTCAGGCCCGCTTTTCGTCGATCAGCCGATGCGCGGGTCCAGGTCGCCGGCGGCGTAGCGCTTGGCCATCTGGGCGGTGGACAGCGGCTGGATCTTGGACGCCATGCCTTCGCAGCCGAACTGTTGGTAGCGCTCCATGCACAGCTTGCGCATGGCTTCCTTGGCGGGCTTCAGATAGGCGCGCGGGTCGAACTCGCCCGGCTTCTCGGCCAGCACCTTACGGATGGCGCCGGTAATGGCCATGCGGTTGTCGGTGTCGATGTTGATCTTGCGCACGCCGTGCTTGATGCCGCGCTGGATCTCCTCGACCGGCACGCCCCAGGTCTGGGGCATCTGGCCGCCGTACTGGTTGATGATGTCCTGCAGGTCCTGCGGCACCGAGGACGAGCCGTGCATCACCAGGTGGGTGTTGGGCAGGCGCTTGTGGATCTCTTCGATCACGTTCATGGCCAGGACTTCGCCGTCCGGCTGACGCGTGAACTTATAGGCGCCGTGCGAGGTGCCCATGGCGATGGCCAGGGCGTCGACCTTGGTGGCCTTGACGAAGTCGACCGCCTGATCCGGGTCCGTCAGCAGGGCCGAGTGGTCCAGCTTGCCTTCGAAGCCGTGGCCGTCTTCTGCCTCGCCCATGCCGGTTTCCAGCGAGCCGAGAACGCCCAGTTCGCCCTCGACCGAGACGCCGCACGAGTGGGCCATTTCGGTGACGCGGCGCGTGACGTCGACGTTGTACTCGTAAGAGGCGGGGGTCTTGGCGTCTTCTTCCAGCGAGCCGTCCATCATCACCGAGGTGAAGCCGTACTGGATGGCGGTGGCGCAGGTGGCCGGGCCGTTGCCGTGGTCCTGGTGCATACAGACCGGGATGTGCGGGTACAACTCGACCAGGGCGTCGATCAGTCGGGCCAGGACGATGTCGTTGGCGTAGGAGCGGGCGCCGCGCGAGGCCTGGATGATGACCGGCGCGTTGACGGCGTCGGCGGCCTCCATGATGGCCAGGCCCTGCTCCATGTTGTTGATGTTGTAGGCGGGCAGGCCGTAGTCGTGCTCAGCCGCGTGGTCGAGCAGTTGTCGCAGCGTAATGCGCGCCATGGGTAGTCTCCTGAACCGATTATGATTTTGTCCGAGGTCTTAGCCGGTCGGGTGCGGGAAGTCACGCTGACGTGACACGGCTTGAGCCTGGTGGACTTTGGACGCGCAGGCCTTAAGTGCTCCAGCGCCCGCGGGGCGTCTGACCAAGGAGCGGCGATGAGCCAGAACGATGATGCGCTGGATGAAGATGGCGGCGGTTTCGACGTCGACGACTGGGCGCGACTGACGCCCTTCGCCGGGGCCGTGGCGACGCTGGACGATGTTCAGGCGGGCAAGGCCGTCTTCGCCCTGGGCGACACCGAAGAGGCGCGCGTCATCGACATGGAGCTGCCTCAGCCCGTCATCTGGTGGGAGGAAGACGGCGAGCAGGCCGCCGTGATCGTTCAGGCCGAGGCCCATGTCGGGCCCGACGGCGAACTGATGGAAGTGCTGGGCCTGATCCTGCCGGACGGCGGCGGGGCGGTGGCCCTGCTGGACGACGTCGATCTGGTGGACGACACCGATCCGACGTGGCGCGATCTGGTCGCGCGCGCCGTCGACATGGACGGCGAAGACCAGGCTTGAGCCGTCAGAGGCGAGGGCCGCGAACAGCCCTCGCCTTGATGGATACCGTTTAAGCGGCGCGCAGGGCCTCGACGCCCGGCAGCACCTTGCCCTCCATCCATTCCAGGAAGGCGCCGCCCGCGGTGGAGACGAAGGTCATGTCGTCGGCCGTGCCTGCGTGGTTCAGGGCCGCGACCGTGTCGCCGCCGCCGGCCACGGCGACCAGCTTGCCGGCCTTGGCCAGTTCAGCGGCGTGTTTGGCGGCCTCGACCGTGGCCTTGTCGAAGGGCGGGACCTCGAACACGCCCAGCGGTCCGTTCCAGATCAGGGTCTTGGACAGGTCCATGGCGCGGTTCAGGCGGGCGACGGTTTCCGGCCCGGCGTCCAGGATCAGGTCGTCGGCGGCGATGCGATCCAGAGCGCGCACGCCCGACTCGATGCCCGGCTTGACGCCCTTGGCCACCACCACATCGACCGGCAGCAGCAGTTCGCAGCCCTGACGGCGGGCTTCTTCGATGATCTCGCGGGCGGTGTCGGCCAGATCCTTCTCGCACAGCGAACCGCCGACATCGACGCCCTGGGCGAACAGGAAGGTGTTGGCCATGCCGCCGCCGATGGCCAGATAGTCCAGTTTGGCGACCAGGTTCTTCAGCAGGTCCAGCTTGGTCGAGACCTTGGCGCCGCCGACGATGCCGATGACCGGCTTCTGCGGCTTGCCGAGCGCCGCGTCCAGCGCCTCAAGCTCGCGCGCCATGGCGCACCCCGCATAGGCGGGCAGCAGGCGGGCGAGACCTTCGGTCGAGGCGTGGGCGCGGTGCGCCGCCGAGAAGGCGTCATTGACGTAGAGGTCGCCCAGTTCGGCCAGTTGCGCGGCGAAGGCCGGGTCGTTCTTTTCCTCTCCCTTGTGGAAGCGGACGTTCTCCAGCAGCAGCACGCCGCCGGCGTCCAGATCGGCGATGGCGGCCCTGGCCTCATCGCCCACGCAGTCGTCGGCGAAGCGCACGGGGCCGTGCAGCAGCAGCTCCAGCGGCTCGACCACAGGCTTCAGGCTCATTGACGGCACGCGCTCGCCCTTGGGGCGGTCGAAGTGGGCCAGCAGCACCACCTTGGCGCCCGCTTCGCGCAGGCGGTGAATGGTCGGCAGGGCGGCCTTCAGGCGGGTGTCGTCGGCGACGTTCCCGTCCTCCATCGGCACGTTGAAATCCACGCGGACCAGGGCGGCCTTGCCCGAAAGGTCGGAAACGTCGTCGAGGGTGCGGAAGGTCATGTGCATTCTTTCTGTGATCGAGAAAGCGGAGTGCTGTTAGATCACTGAGCAGTTGGCTCTTCGTAGCCAATGCCTAGCCAGAACAGCCTGTTCGTTCTCGTCGAGGATGTATTCTTCTGGTTTAAGAAGTTGACCGTCTGGAGAGCGCCTCACCACTTTATCGTAAGCATCATCGCTGACGTATTCGTACATACGGCCGAGGATGAAATCGGTAGACGGTCCGTTCATCGTCAACGCGATCCCAATTGGAACGACAGAGTTCCAGTCAGACGCGCTAATTTCTCCAGCTAGCGCCGTATCGACGAATACTCGGCCGCTCTCAAGGCCCTGCTTGAAGTGGTGTTCGGAAGTGGTCGGATCATTGGCCATTGAGGCCCAGACGGCGCACTTCCAATTAGCCATCATGCGAACTGACTCGCTTGCATGAGACTGAGCTTTTGCCGCTGAGGGGAGGGATGCTGCTAACAGAAGCAGCGCGGCCACCTTTGCAAAGCGCATCCGCTCCCCCTTTTTGATTGGCTAAGAGCCTTACAGGAACTTCGCCATCACCAGGGCGGTGTCGGCCATGCGGGTCGCGAAACCCCACTCGTTGTCGTACCAGGTCAGGACGCGGGCCAGCTTGCCGTCGACGACCTGCGTTTGCGGCAGGGCGGCGGTTGAGGAGGCGGCGACGTGGTTCAGGTCGACCGAGACCAGCGGGTCGGGGGTCGTGGCCAGGACGCCGCTCATCGGGCCGTTCGCGGCAGCCAGCAGGGCGGCGTTGATTTCCTCGACCGAGACTTCGCGACCGGCGACGACCTTCAGGTCCACCACCGAGACGTTCGGGGTCGGGACGCGGATCGACGAGCCGTCCAGCTTGCCCTTCAGTTCCGGCAGAACCAGGCCCAGGGCCTTGGCGGCGCCGGTCGAGGTCGGGATCATGCTGAGGGCGGCGGCGCGGCCGCGGTACAGGTCCTTGTGCATCGTATCCAGCGTCGGCTGGTCGCCGGTGTAGGCGTGGATGGTGGTCATATAGCCGCGCTCGATGCCGAACAGGTCGTGCAGCACCTTGGCCACCGGGGCCAGGGCGTTGGTCGTGCACGAGCCGTTGGAGACGACGATGTCGTCGGCCGTCAGCGTCTCATGGTTGACCTTGAACACGATGGTCTTGTCGGCGTTGTCGGCCGGGGCCGAGACCAGCACGCGCTTGGCGCCCGCCTTCAGGTGGGCCGAGGCCTTGTCCTTGGAGGTGAAGATGCCCGTGCATTCCAGGGCGATGTCCACCTTCAGCTCGGCGTGCGGCAGGTTGGCCGGGTCGCGCTCGGCCGTGACCTTGATCTTGCCCGTGCCGACGTCGATCCAGTCCTCGCCGGTCGTGACCGTGCCGGGGAAGCGGCCGTGCACCGAGTCATAGCGGAACAGGTGGGCGTTGGTCTCGACCGGACCCAGGTCGTTGATCGCCACGACCTCGATGTCCTTGCGGCCGTGCTCGACGATCGAGCGAAGGACGAGGCGGCCGATGCGGCCGAAGCCGTTGATGGCGACGCGAACGGTCATGGGGAGCAGTCTCCTGAACAAGGGGCGATTATGATGGGCGCCTTAGTGGGACGGAGCGCGCCCGGTTGCAACCCCGACGCCGTAACAAGGCCCGTAACAAGATATGATCGCCTGTAACCGTTGAAGGACGGTCAAGCCGCCTTAGCAGCAGCGGAAGCCGCCGCCTTCGCCGAACCGCCGCGCCTCGTGCAGGCGAAAGAAGGCGGTGCGGTCCAGCGGCGCCTGATCCGGGTGGGTCGCCTTCGCATGGGCGACATAGGCCTCATAGTCGGGCTGGCCGATCATCAGCCCGGCGGTGCGGCGGGCGTCCTTGCCCCACCGCACCAGCGTCTCCCGGCAGGCGCAGAAGAGGTCCGCGCCGCCGGTTGTTGAAGTTGAAGGCTTAAGCACGGGCGATGTCCATCGCTTCGTCGGCCAGGGTCAGCTCGTGCTCGGCCGGGGTTTCGACCACGGTCGGGCGATCGGACTTCAGCGCCTTGAGGCAGGCGCCGACCCCATAAACCACGACCGTCAGCACCACGAACAGGAAGCCCGCCGTCAGCGCCGAGTTGACGTAGTCGTTGACGATGACGCGGTGCATGTCGCCGATGGTCTTGGCCGGGGCCAGGATCTCGCCGGCGGCCATGGCGTCCTGATACTTCCGCGCGTGGGCCAGGAAGCCGACCTTCACGTCGGGGTGGAACAGCTTCTGCAACCCCGCCGTGACGGTGCAGATCAGCAGCCAGACCGCCGGCATGGCGGTGGCCCAGGCGAACCTGTGCCGCTTCATCTTGAACAGGACGACCGTGCCCAGGATCAGGGCGACCGCCGCCAGCATCTGGTTGGCGATGCCGAACAGCGGCCACAGGCTGTTGATCCCGCCCAGCGGATCGACCACGCCGGTATAGAGGAAATAGCCCCACAGCCCGACGGTCAGGGCCGTGGCCACGACGTTGCCGGTCCACGACTGGGTCTGGCGCATCTTCGGCACGGCCATGCCCAGCAGATCCTGGATCATGAAACGGCAGACGCGGGTGCCCGCATCGACGGTGGTCAGGATGAACAGGGCCTCGAACAGGATGGCGAAGTGATACCAGAAGGCCATCATGGCCTTGCCGCCGATGACGCCCGACAGGATGTGCGCCATGCCGACGGCCAAGGTCGGGGCGCCGCCTGCGCGCGATAGGATGGAGTGCTCGCCGACATCCTTCGCCAGTTGCTCCAGCTCGGCCGGGGTGATGTGGAAGCCCCACTGGGCCACGGCGGCGGCGGCCGACGCGGCATTGTCGCCGATGATGGCGACAGGGCTGTTCATGGCGAAATAGACGGCCGGGTCCAGCACGGTGGCGGCGATCAGGGCCATGATCGCCACGAAGCTTTCGCACAGCATGGCGCCGTAGCCGATCAGCGGGATCTGGTTCTCGTTCTCCAGCAGCTTGGGCGTGGTGCCGGACGAGATCAGGGCGTGGAAGCCGGACACGGCCCCGCAGGCGATGGTGATGAACAGGAAGGGGAACAGGGCGCCCGAGAAGACCGGGCCGCTGCCGTCGATGAAGGGGGTGATGGCGGGCATCTGCACGTGCGGGCGCACGATCAGTATGCCGATGGCCAGGGCGACGATGGCGCCGATTTTCAGGAAGGTGGACAGGTAGTCGCGCGGCGCCAGCAGCAGCCACACCGGAATGACCGAGGCGATGAAGCCATAGGCCATCATGGCCAGCGCCAGCGTCGTGCCCGACAGGGTGAAGGCCGGACCCCAGAAGGGATCAGCCGCAATATGGCCGCCGCCGATGATGGCCAGGACCAGCAGCACCACGCCGATCACCGACACCTCGCCCACGCGACCGGGCCGCAGATAGCGCGTGTACAGGCCCATGAAGATGGCGATGGGAATGGTGGCGGCGACAGTGAAGGTCCCCCACGGGCTCTCGGCCAGCGCCTTGACCACGACCAGCGCCAACACCGCCAGGATGATGACCATGATCATCAGCACCCCGACCTGGGCGATCACGCCGGGGATCGGGCCCATTTCGGTGCGGACCATGTCGCCCAGCGACCGGCCGTCGCGGCGGGTCGACATGAACAGGACGATCATGTCCTGCACCGCCCCCGCCAGCACCGCGCCGACCAGGATCCACAGCACGCCCGGCAGATAGCCCATCTGCGCCGCCAGCACCGGCCCGACCAGAGGGCCTGCGCCCGCGATGGCCGCGAAGTGGTGGCCGAACAGGACGTTGCGCGGCGTCGGGACGTAATCCAGCCCGTCGTTGTGCCGGACGGCGGGCGTCGGCCTGCGCGCGTTCAGCCCCAGCACCTTTCCGGCCAGATAGCGGGCGTAGAAGCGGTAGGCGATGGCGTAGACGCACAGCGCAGCAACCACGATCCATACGGCGCTGATGCTTTCGTCCCGGTGCAGGGCGATGACGCCGAGGGCTACGGCCCCCAGAATGGCGATGGCGCCGAAAATCAGCGCCGTCCTGAGCTTGCCCATGGCGAACGGTCCTCCGGGTCGGCTTGGGTGCGACCTTCGCCTTTTTTGGACCCTAATCGCGCCCGGCGCCAATCGACAAAAGTCGAAGAAGCTTGGCGGGGCCTTCTCCCAAGGGGAGAAGGATCAGGGCTTAATCACCCGCACCTTGCCTGCCGCCTCGGTTGCACGCGCACGCGCCTCGTCCGTATCCGCGCCGCGCGCCAGAGCCACGCCCATGCGGCGGCGCTCGAAGGCCTCGGGCTTGCCGAACAGGCGCAGGTCCGCCGTCGGAACCGACAGAGCCTCGGCCACGCCCTCGAACACGACGCCTTCGGCCCCCACGCCACCGTAGATCACGGCGCTGGCGCCCGGTTCGCGCAAGATGATGTCCACCGGCAGGCCCAGGATGGCGCGGGCGTGCAGGGCGAACTCGCTCATGGTCTGGGTGGCCAGCGTCACCAGCCCGGTGTCGTGCGGGCGCGGCGACACCTCCGAGAACCAGACCTCGTCGCCTTTCACGAACAGTTCGACGCCGAAGACGCCCAGACCGCTCAGCGCGTCGGTCACCTTGGCCGCGATGGCCTGCGCCGCCTTCAGCGCGGCCTCGCTCATGGCCTGGGGTTGCCAGCTTTCGACATAGTCGCCCTTCTGCTGGCGATGGCCGATGGGGGCGCAGAAGGAGGTAGCGACCGCGCCGTCGCGCAAAGACCGCACCGTCAGCAGGGTGATCTCATAGTCGAAGTCGATCCTGCCCTCGACGATGACGACGCCGCCCGCGACCCGGCCCGAGGCTTCGGCATAGGCCCAGGCGTCGGCGACGCCTTCAGGCCCTTCGACATAGGACTGGCCCTTGCCCGAGGACGACATCACCGGCTTGACGAAGCAGGGAAAGCCCACGGCCTTGGCGCCCGCCGCCAGTTCCTCGGCCGAGGCGGCGAAGGCGTAGGGGCTGGTCGGCAGGCCCAGTTCCTCGGCGGCCAGACGGCGGATGCCCTCGCGGTTCATGGTCAGCTGCGTCGCCCGCGCGGTGGGGATGACGCGCGCCATGCCCGCTTCCTCGATGCCCGCCAGCACGTCGGTGGCGATGGCCTCGATCTCGGGCACGATGATGTGGGGCGCCTCGGCCAGGATGACGCCGTTCAGCACCTGGGCGTCGGTCATGGGGATGACGTGGCTGCGGTGCGCCACCTGCATGGCGGGTGCGTTGGCGTAGCGGTCGACCGCGATCACCTCGGCGCCGAGGCGCTGCAGCTCGATCGCCACCTCCTTGCCCAGTTCGCCCGAGCCCAGCAGCATGACGCGGGTGGCGTGGTCGGTAAGCGGCGTGCCGATCTTCATGGCGTCAGGCTCCGAAATGTCGTTCAGGTTCCGGGCGCGGCCGGAACCGCATAGAGGCGGCGAAACGCGTCCAGCGCCGCGCCGTGATAGATGGTGGCGTGGCTTTCGGCGGGGCGCGGGGTGAAATCCCATGTGACGCCGGGCAGGGCGTGGTCGCGCAGGTTGGCGGTCAGCACGTCCATCGGCGCCTGCATCATCTCGCCCTCGTCGCCCAGCGTCAGGATCAGGGTGCGCGGGTCGTTGGAGTGATCGCGCAAATGGGCGCCCGATTGCCGCGCCAGTTTGCCCCCGTCCCACCACAGGCTGGGGCTGACGGCGACATAGGCGTCGAACATCTGCGGCTCTTTCAGGAAGGTCTCGACCACGAACAGACCCGCCAGAGACTCGCCCATCAGCGCCGTCTCGCCGCTGGTGCGCAGGCGGCTCTCGATGAAGGGCTGGACCTCATCGCCGATGAAGCGGCGGAAGCGGTCGGAATGCCCCTGCGTCGGATAGCGGGCGATCAGTTCGGCGTCTTCGGTCGGCAGGGCCAGTTCGTTGCGGCGATCGACCGAGGCGATGCCGACGACGATCACATCGCGGGTCGTGCCGACGATGGTGCCCAGCTGGGCGATGCCCGAGATGTGGTGGAAGTCCTGATCCTGACCGCCGTCGAGGATGTAGAGAACCGGATAGGTCTGGCCGCTTTCAGCATAGCCGGGCGGCAGCCAGACGTTGATCTCGCGCGTCTGGCCCATGACGGTGGAGGGCAGGGCGAAGGACTGGCCGATGACGATGGGCGTCTCGGCGACAGCGGTCGCGTCATCGACCGTCGGCGCGGCGAGGGCAGGGGCGCCGCTCGCCATCGACAAGCCGAGGCTCATTGCGAGGGCGAGACGGCGCATGAGGTTTACAGCCGGGCCTTGGCGGCTTCGACCACGGCCTCGGCGGTGATGCCGAACTCGCGGTAGAGGACTTCGGCCGGGGCCGAGGCGCCGAAGGACGACATGCCGACGAAGCCGCCGTCCTCGCCGATGAAGCGTTCCCAGCCCTGCTTGATCGCGGCCTCGACGGCGACGCGGACGGCGCCGCGGCCGATCACGGCGTCCTGATAGGCCTTGGGCTGTTGCTCGAACAGGGCGAAGCAGGGGACCGACACCACGCGGGTTGGCACGCCTTCGGCCTCCAGCGTCTCGGCGGCTTTCAGGGCCAGGGCGACCTCGGTGCCGGTGCCGAACAGGGTGACTTTCGCCTCGCCCTCAGCGGCCTTCAGCTCATAGGCTCCCTTGCGCGACAGGTTCTCGCCCGCGTCGGTCACGCGCACGGCCGGGGTCTTCTGACGCGACAGGCACATGGCGGTCGGCGTGGTCTTGTTCTGCAGGGCGACCTGCCAGCACTCCAGCGCCTCGACCGTGTCGGCGGGGCGCATGGTCAGCAGGTTCGGAATGGCGCGCAGGGCCGCCAGATGTTCGACCGGCTGGTGCGTCGGGCCGTCTTCGCCCAGGCCGATGCTGTCATGCGTCAGGACGTGGATTGCGCGCACGCCCATCAGGGCGCCCAGACGGATCGCCGGACGGCTGTAGTCCGCGAACGCCATGAAGGTGCCGCCGTAGGGGATGACCCCGCCGTGCAGCGCCAGACCGTTCATCGCCGCGGCCATGCCGAACTCGCGGATGCCGTAGTTCAGGTAACGACCGGCATAGTCCGGCGCGTCCATGATCTGGGTGTTCTTGACGAAGGTGTTGTTCGAGCCGGTCAGGTCGGCCGAGCCGCCGACCATTTCCGGGATGGCGGCGAACACCGTCTCCAGCGCCTCGCCCGAGGACTGGCGGGTGGCTAGCGCAGGCTTGTCGACGACCAGTTGCTTCAGCTTGGCGTCCAGCGCCTCGAAGGCGCCGGTCGGCAGGTCGCCCGCCATGGCGCGGGTGAAGTCGTCGCGGCGGTCGTGGTTCAGCAGACGGGCTTCCCACGCCTTGCGGGCCTTGGCGCCTTGCTTGCCCACCTTGGCCCAGGCGGTCTTGATCCCTTCAGGCAGTTCGAACGGCTCGAACGGCCAGTTCAGTCCTTGACGGGTGGCGGCGATCTCGATGGCGCCCAGGGCGGCGCCGTGCGTCTTGTGGCTGCCTTCCAGGGTAGCGGCGCCCTTGCCGATCTTGGTCTTGCAGGCGATCAGCGTCGGCTTGTCCTGCTTGGTCGCCCAGTTAAGCGCCTTCTGGATCTGCCTGTGGTCGTGGCCGTCGATCGCCTTGACCGCCCAGCCCGAAGCCTTGAAGCGGCCCAGCTGGTCCGTGGCGTCCGACAGCGACACCTTGCCGTCGATGGTGATTTCATTGTCGTCCCACAGGACGCACAGCTTGTTCAGCTTCAGGCGCCCGGCCAGGGCGATGGCTTCCTGCGACACGCCTTCCATCAGGCAGCCGTCGCCCGCGATGACCCAGGTGCGGTGATCGACCAGATCCTTGCCGAAGCGCGCCGCCAGATGCCGCTCCGCCAGCGCGAAGCCGACCGAGGTGGCCAGGCCCTGACCCAGCGGGCCGGTGGTCGTCTCGATGCCCGCCATGTGGCCGTATTCCGGGTGGCCGGCCGTCTTGAAGCCCCACTGACGGAAGTTTTCCAGCTGCTCGCGCGTCGCGTCCTTATAGCCTGTCAGGTGCAGCAGGCTGTAGATCAGCATCGAGCCGTGGCCCGCCGACAGGATGAAGCGGTCGCGGTCGGCCCAGTCGGGGCGCGAGGCGTCGAACTTCAGGAATTTCGAGTAAAGCACGGTGGCGACGTCGGCCATGCCCATCGGCATGCCGGGGTGGCCGCTCTTGGCCTTTTCGACCGCATCCATGGACAGCACCCGGATGGCGTCGGCCATCTGTTTGGGCGAAGGCTTGGCGAATGCAGCTTGGGCGTCGGTCACGGCGAGACCTTTCCTCAGGAACAGGATAAAGCGGGGGCGGCGCCGCTTTACCCCGGCGCGCCGGCAGGTTCTACACGGAATCTGGAAGAAAGGACCCCCATGGACGCCGTTACGGCTGCAAAGGCGCGGATTGATCGAGCGTTGGCCGATCTGGAGCGCAAGGTGTTGGAGCTGAAGGCGAGGCCCGCCTCGGCGCCGCCGATCGCGGACGACGACCTGTTCGCGCCGCGTCCCTCGAACGCCGCCGACCTGGCGCGCATCGCCGAGCTTGAAGACGTGGGTCAGGAGACGGCCCAGGCCCTGGCGCGGGCCGCCGACGCCGTGCGCGACGTGCTGGCGCAGCAGGCGGGGCAAGAGGAGACGCACTGATGGCGACGGTGACGGTAGAGGTTCACGGCCGCCCCTATGCGGTGGGCTGCGCCGACGGACAGGAGGCGCGGGTGCGCGACCTGGCGGCCCAGTTCAACGAACGGGTGCAGGGCGTGGCCGATCAGGTCGGACAGGTCGGCGACGTGCGCCTGTTCCTGATGGCTTCCCTGATGCTGGCGGACGAGCTTCAGGAGGCGAAGCGCAATGCGGCGGTTCAGAATTCGGGCCGCGCCAAGGCCGCGGCTGCGGCCGCCGCACCTTCCGCCGCCGCCAGCGAAGGCGTGGCTGAGGCCCTAAATGCGGTCGCCGCAAGGATCGAGAAGATCGTCCAGACGATCTGACGCGCGGGCTTTCCTCTCTATCCCTGGGGAAGAAAGCATTGTTGAAACCCGCCCGAACGCCTATCTTGTGCGGCGGCGGGTCCTGCTGCGGCTCACGTCGAAGACAACATATCCTTCTGACCTTAATTCACTCATAGGGATCTGTCCCTGTCCGGGCTCGAGGGCCTGGGCATACGGAGCCCACCTGGCTACCCAGGTCGAGAGGATTTAAACGTTCTTCACGGCTCACGCGGCGCCGCCAACCTCTCTCTTTTATGCGCTATCGCTCGGCCCGCGGGACCTCGCTGCTTGAGCGCGTTTGTGCGCTACGCTCGCGACGCGGTCGCTCGTTGCTTGAGCGCTTCTCCTCCCCATTCCATAGGGAGGTGGATCGGACGCGATAGCGGACGAGACGGAGGGGCCGCTTGGTTCCGCCGAAGAAGCCCCTCCACCGCTACGCGGTCCCCCTCCCCACAAAGTGGGGAGGAAAGCCGGGCGACGGTGGTGTAAGAGCGTCTCATGACCCCCAAGCACGAACTTCGCGCCGCCATGCGCGCGCTTCGCAAACGTCTGGCCGAGGCCGACCCCGAGGCGGCTGAACGCGCGTCAGGCCATTCCGAGGCCCTTCCTCCCGGCGAGATCGTCGCCCTCTACCGCGCCATGGGGTCGGAACTGGATACCGACGCCCTCGCCAATCTCCTGCACCAGACTGGGCGTCGTCTGTGCCTGCCGGTAGTGCTGGAGCGGGACGCGGCCATGATCTTTCGCGCCTGGGCACCGGGCGAGCCGCTGGAGCTGGACGCGGCCGGATGCCCCGCGCCCCTGCCTCTCGGCGAGGTGGTGACGCCCGACCTGATCGTGACGCCTCTGCTGGCGTTCGATGCTCACGGCGGGCGGTTGGGGCAGGGGGGCGGTTACTACGACCGGACCTTCGCGGCGCTGCCCGACGCCCGGCGCATCGGCTTCGCCTATGCCGGACAGCAGGTCGATCGCCTCGATCTGGAGCCGCACGACATCCGCCTGCATGGCGTTTTGACCGAGACCGGCTATAGAGCGGTCCCATGAGATTGGCGTTTTTCGGTGATGTGGTCGGCAAGTCCGGGCGCGACGGGCTTTCGGACCACCTGCCGGGGCTGAGGCGCGACCTCAAGCTCGACTTCGTGGTGGTCAACGCCGAGAACGCGGCGGGCGGTTTCGGCATCACCGAGAACACGGCCAACGACATCTTCAACGCCGGGGCCGACGTGCTGACGCTGGGCAACCACAGCTGGGACCAGCGCGAGGCCCTGACCTATATCGTGCGCGAGCCGCGCCTGATCCGCCCGGCCAACTATCCGCGCCTGATGGACGCGCCGGGGCGCGGCGCGGACGTCTTCGTCACGCCGGACGGCCGCCGGGTGCTGGTCATCAACGTCCTGGGCCGCGTCCACATGGACCCGATGGACGACCCCTTCAGCGCGGTGGAGCGCGAGCTTGAGGCCGCGCCGCTGGGCGTGGTCGCCGACGCCGTCATTGTCGACATGCACGCCGAGGCGACCAGCGAGAAGATGAGCATGGGCCACTTCTGCGACGGCCGCGCCAGTCTGGTGGTCGGCACCCACACTCACGTCCCGACGGCGGACGCGCAGATCCTGCCCCACGGCACGGCCTATCAGACCGACGCCGGCGGCTGCTGCGACTACGACTCCGTCATCGGCAACGACAAGGAAGAGCCTCTGCGCCGCTTCACCACCCGTCTGTCGGGCGGGCGCTATACTCCCGCCAGCGGCCCGGCCACCATCTGCGGCGTCTTCGTCGAGACGGACGACCGCACCGGCTTGGCCAAGCGCGTCGAGCCGATCCGCGTCGGCGGCCGCCTCAGCCAGGCGATCCCGCAGGTCTAGGCTCCCGGTTTAGGCCCCAGGGCCTGATCCCGCCGCGCCCTCAGTCGCAGGCGCAGGGTCCGCTGGCTGCGCAGAGTAACCTGATGGACCGGGCGAGGCTCGTCCCGTGTGATGGCCTCGACCTCGGCGGCCTTGAGGATTTCGGCCAGGGCGATCACCGCCTCCTGCAGGGCGAACGCGGCGCCAATGCAGATGCGCGGCCCGCCGCTGAAGGGCAGCCAGGCGTAGCGGTCGATCGACTTTCTGTTCTCGGGCAGGAAGCGTTCGGGGCGGAAGGCGTCGGGCTCGTCCCACAACTTCTCATGTCGATGGATGACCCAGGGCGCGATCAGCACGCTCTGGCCCGCCTTCACCTCATGGCCGCCGATCTCGTCGTCCTCCAGCGCCTGCCGGATCATGGCGGGGGCCGGCGGAAACAGACGCATGGCCTCCTCGATCACCGCACGGTGCCAGATCAGGTCGCGCACGCCCGCCGGGTTACGGTCCCAGCCGTCCGCTTCGGCCTTCAGGATGTCGGCCACGCGCCGGTCGCGGCTGATCAGGTGCAGGGTCCAACCCAGGGTCCTGGCCGTCGTCTCGTGCCCCGCCAGGATGAAGGTCAGGATGTTGGAGGCGACCTCATGGTCCGACAGGCCCGAACCGTCGCCTTCTTCGTCGCGCGCGTTCAGCAAGGCGGTCAGCAGATCGTCGGGCGCGTCGCCGTGGGTCAGGCGGGCGCGACGTCGCGCCACCAGGGCCGCCACACGCTCCTCGAAGAAGCGCGCCGCCCCGCCCGAGGCCACGCGGCCCAGACGCGGGATCCAGTCGGGCGCCTTCAGCGCATCCAGCGGACTGATCCGCGCGCCGACCGACAGATACTGGTTCAAGGCTCTCTCAAACCCGGCGGCGTCGCCGTCCAAATCGTCGGAGAACATGGTCGCCGACAGGATGTCGAAGGTCAGGCCGCTCATCTCGCTGTCGATGTTCAGCACGCGCGCGCCGTGGTGCGGCAGGCGCCAGCCCTCGACCCGGCGGCGGCAGACCCCATCCATGATTTCCGCCGTTCGGGCGGTGTAGGCGGGCGTGAAGAGCGGCGCCATGATGCGGCGTTGCCGCCGCCACTGCTCGCCCTCGGTCAGCAGCAGGCCGTCGGCCAGCATGGGCCCCAGCACCCGTCTTTGCAGGTCGCCCTTCACATAGTTGGCGGCGTTGTCGGTCAGCACATGACGCACGCCCGCCGGATCGCTGACCACCAGCGACCGCCCCAGCGGCGACTGGCCGCTGATGTAGAGTTCCTTGAAATGGGCTTCGCCCCAGATCTGCAGCGGATCGCGCCAGCTCTGCCACAGGAAGGGCAGCAGGCTCATGCGTTGGGTCCGGCGCGGCGGCGTCCAGGGGCGGAAGGTCGAGGCGGCGGCGTCGCTCATGGAGCGCTCCTTCTCAGATCGACTCCATGTTTATTGACTATAATGTCAAAATGAAGGGAGCCTTCGAGGCTATTGCGCCAAACGCCTGGCGCTGAGCAACCGTTCACGCAGGTCGTGGAGCTGCGTCGCGCGACGCTGGGGGGCGTGCGTCTGCAGGACATAGGTCTGCGCGGCCCGGGCCAACGCCAGGCGTCGTTCGGGATCGTCGATGAGGCCGTCCATCGCCGCAGCCAGTCCTTCGGCGGTCAGGTCGTCGACATAGATGGCGTGCGGGCCGCTGGCTTCGCGCAGGCCCCCGCGTCCCGACGAGATCAGGGCCGCCCCCGCCGCATGGGCCTCCAGCGCGGTCAGGCCCAGAGGCTCGGACCAGACCGACGGGGTCAGGGCGATGGCCGCCCGTTGCATCACCGCCTGGACCTCGCCCAGCGGCGCGGACTTCAGCACCGATACGCGATCGCCGAACCGCTCCAACGGCGCGACGTGCGGCGCGGCCCAGGCGGCGTGCTTGTCCCAGTCGTTCAGCATCAGCACGGCGCGCCAGTCCGGATGGCGCTCCAGCACGGCGGGCAGGGCGGCGCAGATCAGATGCACCCCCTTTTCCGGCATGGCGCGACCGGCGAAGGCGATCACACGATCGCGGTTCTCGACCGGCGCCCGCCACAGATCGACGCTGATCGGATTGGGAACGGCGAAGGCCTTCGGCTCCTGACGCGGAAAATCGTGCAGGAATTCCCGCCGCCCGGCTTCGCTGACGAAGACCAGGCCGTCCAACTGGCGAAAGCGCCGCTCGTAGCGCCAGCGGTCAAGCGGGGTGCGTGGGGATTTCAGCGCATTGTGCCGATAGAGAACCCGCGTGGCGCGGGGAAACCGGCGAGCGATACGAAGGGCCTGTCGGAGCTGCTGATGGAATTCGATCACATCCGGCTGATAGTCGCTCAGCGCTTTTTCAAGCGCCGCCATCCGCTTCCTGTCGCTGGGCAGGCGGTGGGTCGGCAGGTCGCCGTGATCGTCAGCGCCTTCGCAGCAGAAGACACGGAGTTCCGCCTTCTGCGCGCCGCGAGCCAGGGTGCGCACGACCGTCTCCATGGAATTCGGCTGGGATGCGGAGAAGCGGCAACCGGAAGGCAGGACGACAGCGACTTTCAGCGGAGGGCTCCGTCGGGGCGTGGCTATGCCGAGCGCCCTACACCATCAACATGAACGGCTGCTGACAATCCGCCTTAAGGTTGTGCGGCGCGGCGCGCCTCAAGCGCGCGCAGACTGGCTTCCTCGGCCTTCAGATCTTCGGCCAACTGGGCCTTCAGCGCCGGATCGGCGATGGCGGCCAGGGCGGCGCGCGTTTCCTGCACCGCCTGGCGTCGTGCGGCGATCAGTCGCGACAGTTCATCCGTCTCATGCAGGGCCGGGCCGGAGGCGGTCGGACGACGGATCGCCTGAGCCTCCTGTTCCTCGGTGGTCTTCAGCGCGGCGGCCTGCCGGGCGGCGGCCGCGTCGCGCAGGGCGTGCTGGACGGGATCGCCGCCCTCGAACTCGCAGGCCGACAGCAGGGCGGCGCCCGCGACGACGAGGGTGAGGGCGCCAATCCCGGCTTTTGCGCGCATCAGCCTTCGATCCAGTTCGGCATCCAGCCTTCGTGGAACTCGCGCACATGGGCGACGGGGATGCGGAACAGCTCGCCCTTCGGCCCTGAGGAGGCGAAGTCCGTTCCCTTGACCAGACCGACGACCGAGGCGTGCAGCCCCGCGTCCTGGGCCTTGGCGATCAGGGCGTCGGCGTCCGACACGGCGACCAGATAGCGGGCCTGATCCTCGCCGAACAGGAAGGCGTGGGCGTGGGCGGCGCTGGTGGCGTTCAGCTCGATCCCGACATCCGAAGCCAGGGCGATGTCCGCCGCCGCCCCGACCAGGCCGCCGTCCGACAGGTCGTGGACGACCGTCAGCTCGCCCGCCTCGATCAGGCCGCGCACGAAGTCGCCCGTCTTGCGCTCCAGCTTCAGGTCGACCGGCGGCGGGGCGCCGTCCTCGCGGCCCAGAACTTCGCGCAGATAGATGGAGGCGCCCAGTTCGCCGTGCGTCTGGCCGATCAGCACCAGCTGGTCGCCCTCGGCCGCGCCGCCGAAGCCGGTTGTCACGTCATAGTTGGTCAGCAGGCCCACGGCGCCGACGGTCGGCGTCGGCGGAATGGCGACGCCGTTGGTCTCGTTATACAGGCTGACGTTGCCGCTCACGACGGGGAAATCCAGCTCGCGGCAGGCCTCGGCCATGCCGTCCGTGGCGCGCACGATCTGGCCCATGATCTCGGGGCGCTGCGGGTTGCCGAAGTTCAGGTTGTCAGTGATGGCGATGGGGCGGCTGCCCACGGCGGTCAGGTTGCGCCAGGCCTCGGCCACGGCCTGCTTGCCGCCTTCATAGGGGTCGGCCTGGACATAGCGCGGGGTGCAGTCGCTGGTGACGGCCAGGCCCTTTTCCGTGCCGTGGACGCGGATCACGCCCGCATCGGCGCCGGTCGAGGAATCCTGCAGGGTGTCGGCCATGACGTGGCGGTCGTACTGCTCCCAGATCCAGCGCTTGGACGCCATGTCGGGGCAGGCGACGACCTTCAGCACGGCGTCGTTCCAGCTTTCGGGGGCGGGCACTTCCGCCGGGTCGAGACGCGGCTGCAACTCGGGCTGGACCCACGGGCGGTCATACAGGGGCGCATCGTCGAACAGCGGGGCCAGCGGCACGTCACAGACGACCTCGCCGTGGTGCTTCAGCACCAGATGGCCGGTGTTCGTGGTCTGGCCGATGACGGCGAAGTCCAGACCCCACTTCTGGAAGATGCGATAGCCGACGTCTTCATAGCCGGGCTTCAGCACGGCCAGCATCCGCTCCTGGCTTTCCGACAGCATCATCTCATAGGCGGTCATGCCCTCTTCGCGCTGGGGCACCTTGTCCAGGTCCAGCTCGACGCCGACGCCGCCCTTGCCCGCCATCTCGACGGACGAAGAGGTCAGACCCGCCGCGCCCATGTCCTGAATGGCGGCCACGGCGCCCGAGGCCATCAGCTCCAGCGTGGCTTCGATCAGCAGTTTCTCGGCGAAGGGGTCGCCGACCTGCACCGTTGGGCGCTTGGCGTCGGACTCGTCGTCGAACTCGGCCGAGGACATGGTGGCGCCGTGAATGCCGTCGCGGCCGGTCTTGGAGCCGAAATAGACCACGTCGTGGCCCGCTTCCGGCGCGGCCGAATAATAGATCTCATCGGCGCGGGCCAGGCCGACGCACATGGCGTTGACCAGGATGTTGCCGTTGTAGCCCTTGTGGAAGTTCGTCTCGCCCGCGACGGTCGGCACGCCGACGCAGTTGCCGTAGCCGCCGATGCCGCTGACCACGCCCTTGACCAGATGCTTCGACTTTTCATGCGACGGATCGCCGAAGCGCAGGGCGTTCAGAAGGGCCACCGGGCGCGCGCCCATGGTGAAGACGTCGCGCATGATGCCGCCCACGCCTGTCGCCGCGCCCTGATAGGGTTCGATGTAGGAGGGGTGGTTGTGGCTCTCCATCTTGAAGATGCAGGCGTCGCCGTCGTCGATGTCGATGACCCCCGCGTTCTCGCCGGGGCCGCAGATGACGCGCGGTCCGCTGACCGGGAACTTCATCAGCTGGTTCTTGGACGACTTGTAGGAGCAGTGCTCGGACCACATGACCGAGAAGACGCCCAGCTCGACCTGGTTGGGCTCGCGGCCCAGCCGGTCCAGCAGGACCTGATATTCATTGGGGGCGAGGCCGTACTCTTCGGCCAGTTGGGCGATGGTTTTCTGGGGCGCGCTCATGGGCGGGCCTTCTAGCCCTCTCCGAGGCGTCTGTCAGCCCGTCAACGGCGTTCGACGCCGCGTCTCAGACCGAAGGTCACGATCACCCCCGCCACCACCAGGACGAAGGCCGCCGCCAGGGCGGTGAAGGCCAGCACCGGCTTGACCTCCTGCTCGGCCACGAAGGCTCCGACCAGACCCCAGGCGATGGGCAGAGGATAGGCCAGGGTCCGCAAGGCCCAGGTCACGCCGATCCCGACCACGGTGGTCGCGACCACGGCCAGCACGGCCCAGCCGGTCGGCGACAGGGCGGCGGGCAGGGCCTCGAACGCGGTGGCCACGGTGATCAGGTTCAGAGGCGCCGCGACGGTCAGCCACCCCGCCAGCGCCGCCAGCGGCCAGATCAGGAACCAGCGGTCCCGCTCCATCGCCCCGGTCGTGCGGATCGTGCGCGCGCTGGCCAGCATCGGCAGCAGCAGGGCCAGCAGCGAGGCGAAGATGACGATGACGCTGGCCGCCTTCAGGTTCAGCGCCGCCATCACGATCCAGAAGCCGATGCCGAAGAAGGCGACGACCGAGGGCCAGCCCATACGGTTGATCAGCACGCTCTCGCCCGTCTGGGGCAGGGCCTGACGCCCGGCGTAGATCAGGATTCCCAGATACAGCAGGCTCCAGATCGAGAAGGCGTATCCGGCCACCCGCAACGTCTGGTTCCCATCGGCGGCGAATTCGGCCTGGCTCAGACCGAAGCCGCCCAGCATCTGAACCAGCGGAACGATGACCGCGAAGACGGCGGCGGCCAGAACGGCCAGGCGACGTGTCCGCTGGGCGGGGGTGGGGCGTTCGATGGCGGTCATGCATCTCTCCGGCAGAGCTTCGCCGTATCTACGCTCTGGGACCAAGAAGGTTCACCGGCCGATGGAACCCCAGCCGGGTTGCCGGCCTTGCTTTCAGGCCATTGAGAAGGAGGCCGCGATGACCGACCCGACCCAACCGGACCCCATCGAACAGACGCTCGAGGAAGAGGTCGAGACCAACCGCGCCCTGGAGCAGGGCCTGGGCGTCGGCGCCCGCGAACTGGCCTCCATCCATGAATCCGGCGCCGAGGGCACGCTGGAGCGCGCCGATGAGGACGGCGATCCGGTCGAGGAAGAGGTCGAAGTCGGCGACGCCGGCCGCAGCGCCAGCGTCCTGGATCGCAAGGAGCCTTAAACGGCCGCGTAGATGCTCTGGAACAGGACGGCGCCGTCGGCGCTGCCCAGTTCGGCTTCGAACGCACGGTCCGGGTGGGGCATCATGCCCAGGACGTTGCCGCGCTCGTTCTGCAGGCCGGCGATGTCGCCGACCGAGCCGTTGGGGTTGTCGACGTAGCGGAAGACGACCTGGCCTTCGCCCTCGATGCGCTTCAGCGTCTCGGCGTCGGCGTAGTAGTTCCCGTCGGCGTTGCCCTGGGTCATGACGATCTCGCGTTGGCCCTGGTAGCCCGAGGTGAAGCGGGTCTGGGCGTTGGCGACGGTGATGCTGATCGGCTTGCAGATGTATTTCAGGCTGCTGTTGCGCATCAGGGCGCCCGGCAGCATCCCGGCTTCGCACAGGACCTGGAAGCCGTTGCAGATGCCGACCACGGTGACGCCGTCGTCGGCCGCCTTCTTGACCGCCTGCATGATCGGGGCCTGGGCCGCCATCGCGCCGCAGCGCAGATAGTCGCCGTAGGAGAACCCGCCCGGCAGCACGATCAGGTCGAGGCCCTTGGGCAGTTCGGTCTCGGCGTGCCAGACCATCTGGACCTGCTCGCCAGTGGAACGTTCGACGGCGACCTTGCAGTCGCGATCGCAGTTGGAACCGGGGAATACAATGACGGCTGCGCTCATGGCCGGGCCTCCTAGCACCCTTCGGCGGGAATGTCAGGCGTCGCTTTGCAGCGCCCTGCGTCCCGTCAGCCACGCCACGACCCAGACCGCGAAGCCGCCCAGCGACAGGGCGACGCCGACCCAGCCGGTCGAGGTCCAGCCCCAACCCGCCGCTACCGCCATGCCCCCCAGCAGGGGACCGATGGCGTTGGCCGTGTTGAAGGCCGAGTGGTTCAGGGCGGCGGCCAGGGTCTGGGCGTCGCCGGCCACGTCCATCAGCCGGGTCTGCAGCACCGAGCCCAGCCCGCCGCCGCCGCCGATCAGCAGCACCACGATCATCATCGCCCACAGATGCGGCGCGGCGAGGGGATACAGCGCCAGCGCCGCCGCGCTCCACAGCAACAGCCCGCCCGCCGCGACCATGCCGAAGCGGTCGGCCGCCCAGGCGCCCAGCAGATTGCCGGCCATCATCCCCAGGCCGAACAGGGCGAAGACCCAGGGCAGGACCTCTGGCCCCACGCCGGTCACCGCCTTCAGCGTCGAGGCCAGATAGGCGTAGACCGCGAACATTCCGCCAAAGCCGACAGCGCCCACGCCCAGCGTCAGCCACACCTGGCCGCGCTTCAGCGCGCCCAGTTCGCGCCAGGGGCTGGCGTCGGGGTGGGCCGGATCGCGCGGCGCGAACAGGGCGACCAGGGCCATGGTCAACACCGCCAGAACGCTGACGATGGCGAAGGTCCAGCGCCAGCCGAACTCATGGCTCACCGCATTGGCGACCGGCACCCCGATCACCGTGGCGACGGTCAGGCCCAACAGAATGGTCGAGACAGCGCGGGTTCTCAGCCGTAGCGGAACCAGCGACGCCGCCACCAGCGCCGCCACGCCGAAATAGGCGCCGTGCGGAATGCCGCTGAGGAAGCGGAAGGCCAGCATCCACTCATAGGTCGGGGCGATGGCGCTGAGCGCGTTGCCGACGGCGAACAGGGCCATGAAACCGATCAGCAGCAGCCAGCGCGGCAGGCGCGCGCCCAATACGGCCAGAATCGGCGCGCCGATCACCACGCCCGCGGCATAGGCGCTGATGACATGGCCGGCTTTCGGTTCGCTGACGCCGAGCCCTGCGGCGAAGTCAGGCAGGACGCTCATGGCGGCGAACTCGGTCACGCCGATGGCGAACCCGCCCATGGCCAGCGCCAGCAGCACCAGCGCCGCCTTCCCCGGTTCCGCCACGCGCTCGACCGGCGGGCGGACGGCGTCCTCGTCGAAACAGGCGTCGGCAGGGGGCATGGGGTATCGCAGTGCAGCAAGGGGAGGTTGCGCCGCAAAATGGGCGCGCCTGCGGAGACTTCAACCGAAGCCCTGCCTTTTCATCATCACGCTTTGTGTCGTCAGCCGGCCAGCCCCGCGCGGATACGCGGATGCGAGACGGACAGGCCCAGGGCCTGCGCCGCGTAAAGCTCAAGCATCACGCGGTCCTCTTCGTCGTTGAGGCGCAGCCAGCGCGCCGCCATGGGCGGCGGCGCGTGATCGCGGGTCGAGACATCGGCCAAGCCCAATCCGCCCGTCGAAACCGTCTGGGCCAGACGCACCGACGGGGAAAGGGTGCGCACCTCATCGATGTGCGGCGGGCTGCCGACCAGGATGGGCTCCTCGTCGTGATAGAAGAGATAGAGAGCCTCGGTGTCCGGCAGGCGCGCCTTGGTCAAGGGGAGCAACGGCTGGCCCAGCAGCCGCTGCAACAGGTCGGGCATGGCCGACAATCGCGCTTCATGCGAGGCGACCATCCGGCGATCAGCCCCGGTTCTCATAGGTCGCCGTGATCGACGCCTTGGCCAGGGTGTGGAAATGAAGGTTGAAGCCGAAGACGGCGCCCGAGTTGTCCTCGGTCACGTCCAGTCGCTCCACGTCGACGGCGAAGACGGTGAAGATGTAGCGATGCGGTCCGTGGCCGGGGGGCGGGGCGGCGCCGCCGAAGCCCGGCTCGCCATAGTCGGTGCGGCCCTGAACGGCGCCCCTGGGCAGCCCAGCGCCGCCGACAGAGCCCGCGCCTGGGGCCAGTTCGGTGACATCGGCGGGCAGGTTGGCGACGGTCCAGTGCCAGAAGCCGGACCCGGTGGGAGCGTCGGGGTCATAGCAGGTGACGGCGAAGCTCTTGGTTCCTTCCGGAGCGCCGGACCACGACAGTTGCGGCGAGGTGTTTCCGATCGCCTTGACCTGGGCGTCGGGCAGGACGCCTCCGTCGGAAAAATCGGTCGAAGTGACGGTGAAGCTCATGGCGGCGCTCTCCCTTTGGCGGCGAATTCGATCCTTGAGCTAACGGAAGACTCGCCACGGACGTTGCGTCGCGACATTCTGTCCCTAGCTAAGGTCAAGCTGTCTTGATGAGCGGAGGAACGGGATGCTGCAAGCCCTGTTGGACCGAACCTTTCAGACACGGGCGATCCGGGTGCGTCTTCCGGACGGTCGGGAACTGACGGCAGGTCCGGGCGAGCCGGAGCTGACGGCCGTGCTGACGGACATGAAGGCGGCGGTCGCCATCGCCGCCAACCCCGACCTGGCCCTGGGCGAGGCCTTCATGGACGGGACGTTCCGGATCGAGGGCGGCAGCGTCTACGACTTCCTGCAATTGACGACGTCGCAGATGGCGCTGCGACCGCGTTCGCCGAAGCTCAACTGGATGCAGCGCATCCGGCGAGGGGCGGAACAGGCCAACGACCGGCTGCATGCGCGCAGCAACGTCCACCACCATTACGATCTGACGGTTGATTTCTATCGGCTGTTTCTGGACGAGGACCTGCAATATTCCTGCGCCTTCTTCGAGACGCCGGACGCCAGTCTGGAACAGGCCCAGGTCGCCAAGAAGCGCCGCCTGATCGACAAGCTGTTGCTGAAGCCGGGCCACACCGCCCTGGACATCGGCGCCGGTTGGGGCGGGCTGGGCCTGTCGATGGTCGAGCGCGGCGCGCGCGTGACCGGCGTCACCCTGTCGACGGAGCAGCACCGCACGGCCAACGAACGGGCGACGGCGCTGGGCGTCACGGACCGGGCCGACTTCCGGCTTCAGGACTATCGCGACCTGGACCAGACCTTCGACCGCATCATCTCGGTGGGCATGTTCGAGCACGTCGGGGCGCCGAACTATCAGGAGTATTTCGACACCGTCGCCCGCCTGTTGGACGACGACGGGGTGGCGGTGATCCACTCCATCGGCCGCAACTCGCCGCCCAACCGCACCCAGCCGTGGATCCGCAAATACATCTTCCCCGGCGGCTATATCCCGGCCCTGTCCGAGGTGCTGCCCGCCATCGAGCGCGCGGGCCTGTGGGTCACGGACATGGAAGTCCTTCGCCTGCACTACGCCGAGACGCTGCGGCACTGGCGCGAGCGGTTCCTGGCGCGGCGCAACGAGGCGCGGGCCATGTATGACGACCGCTTCTGCCGGATGTGGGAGTTCTATCTGGCCTGCAGCGAGGTCGCCTTCCGCGAACTGGGCCACATGGTTTTCCAGTTGCAACTGACAAAGAAGCAGACGGCCGTGCCGCTGAGCCGGGATTACCTGTGCGGGTGACTTTCCTCCCCACTGTGTGGGGAGGGGGACCGCGTAGCGGTGGAGGGGCTCTACGACGGCGGAACCAAGCAGCCCCTCCGTCACGTCGGCTGCGCCTCCGCGCCACCTCCCCATTGCATGGGGAGGAAATGAAAAAGGCCGCTCTTTCGAGCGGCCTTGATCGTCTGAACCGTCATCGCCTTCAGGCGACTTCGATCCGGTAGCTTTCGATGACCGTATTGGCCAGCAGGGTCTCGCACATGCGCTTCACCTCAGCCTCCTTCTCGGCGACGGAGTCGTCGAGGTCGAACTCGATCAGCTTGCCGACGCGGGCGCCCGAGACGCCGTTCCAGCCCAGGCCCTGCAGGGCGCCTTCGACGGCCTTGCCCTGAACGTCCAGAACGCCGGGCTTGAGGAAGACGTGAACTTTAACCTTGGCCATTAATGCAGCCCTCCCTGAATCACGGTCGGCATGTCCTTCATGATGCCGAGGCGGCGGGCCACCTCGGTGTAGCTTTCGATGACGTCGCCCATGTCGCGGCGGAAGCGGTCCTTGTCCAGCTTCTCGCCCGTGGTCGAATCCCACAGGCGGCACGAGTCGGGGCTGATTTCGTCGGCCAGGATGACGCGGGCGAAGTCGTTCTCCCACACGCGGCCGAACTCGATCTTGAAGTCCACCAGGGTGATGCCGACGGCGCCGAACATGCCGCACAGATAGTCGTTCACCCGCACCGTCATGGCCAGGATGTCGTCCAGTTCCTGCGTCGAGGCCCAGTTGAACGCCGTGATGTGCTCTTCGGTCACCATCGGGTCGTTCAGCTCATCCTTCTTGTAGTAGAATTCGATGATCGAACGGGGCAGGGGCGTGCCCTCTTCCTGGCCCAGACGCTGGGCCAGCGAGCCGGCGACGACGTTGCGGCAGACCACTTCCAGCGGAATGATCTCGACTTCGCGGATCAGCTGCTCGCGCAGGTTCAGGCGCTTGATGAAGTGGTTGGTCACGCCGATCGAGTTCAGGCGCGACATGATGAATTCGCTGATGCGGTTGTTGATGACGCCCTTGCCCTCAAGCGTCGCCTTCTTCTGGGCGTTGAAGGCGGTGGCGTCGTCCTTGAAATACTGGATCAGCGTGCCCGGCTCAGGTCCTTCGTACAGGATCTTGGCCTTGCCCTCGTAGAGCTTCTTGCGCTTGGTGTTCATCATCAGGTCCCGGACGGGAAGAAAACAGATGGCCGCAAAACGAAAAACGCGCGGCCCGAAGGTCGGGGCGGCGCGATCCTGAATCGACGGCGGCTATAACAGAGCCACGCGCCCTTTAACCGAAGGGCGTCTGTGACACAAATATCCTGAAGCGACCCTGCGTCAGCCTCCGCGACCGAAGTCTGGTTGCGTTCGCTCGCGCCGAGGGCCATAGAGCCGTTTGCGGGCGAGACTAGCCCGTGACTGGAGTTACGACGCGCATGACGACCTTCGACGATCGGGAACAGGCCTTCGAGGCCAAGTACGCCCTCGATCAGGAACAGGAATTCAAGGCCATCGCGCGTCGCAACAAGATGCTGGGCCTGTGGGCGGCCGAGAAGATGGGCCTGTCGCCGGAAAGCGCCGAGCAATACGCCGCCGCCGTGGTCCGCGCCGACATGGAACAGCCTGGCGAGGAAGACGTCTTCCGCAAGGTCGCCGGCGACTTCAAGGCTTCGGGCATGACGGTGTCCGAGGGCGAGCTGCGCTCCAAGATGGACGAACTGGCCTCGATCGCCCGCGAACAGATCCGCGCCGGCGAATAATTTTCTTCCCCCGATGGGAAGGCGGAAGGGCCGCGACCGGCGAGGTCGCGGCCCTTCTTTCGTTTCGCGGCCTTACTTCGGCATCAGCACCGTGTCGATGACATGGGCCACGCCGTTGGACTGGGCCACGTCAGCCTGGGTGATCAGGGCCTTGCCGCCCTTGGCGTCGGTGATCTCCCATTTGCCGCCGCCTATATCCTTGGCGGTCAGCTTCTCGCCCTGAACGGTGGTGAGGGTGGCCGTCCCGCCGTTGGCCTGAGCCTGGGCGGCGAGGTCGGCGGCCGTCACCCGGCCGGGCACCACATGATAGGTCAACACCTTGGTCAGGGCCGCCTTCTGGGCCGGCTGCATCCAGCCCTCGCGCGTCGCGGCCGGAATTTTCTCGAATGCGGCGTTATCGGGTGCGAAGACGGTGAAGGGGCCGGGGCCCTGCAGGCGTTCAGTCAGGCCCGCGGCCTGCAAGGCGCTGACCAGGGTGGTCAGGTTCGGCGCCTTGGACGCATTGGCGACCAGATTGTCCGACGGATTCATCGCCACGCCGCCGACCATAGGCTCGGTCGTGGCGGGAGCGGTGCTCGGCGCAGGCGCCTCGATCGGGGCGGGCTCCTTCCTGGCGTCGTTCTGACCGCAGGCGGCCACGGCCAGCAGGGCGGCGGTGGATACGACGAGGGCGGTGGTGCGGGTGAATGTCATAAGAATCCTCCATCGACGTCGGCTTGAGGGCGGGGGAGGCCGCGTCGGGAAGAATACGGCTGCCTTCGCAAAAGGATGCGAGCTGGATCACTTTTTTCGGCGCGCGGCGTGATCGGGGGCGTCAGTCTGCAAAGACGATGGTCTTGCCGTCATGCATCAGGATCCGGTCATTCAGATGATGCGAGACGGCGCGCGCCAGAACACGGCGCTCGATGTCGCGTCCCTTGCGGATCAGGTCAGCCGGCGCGTCGCGGTGGGAGATGCGCTCGACATCCTGTTCGATGATGGGGCCTTCATCGAGATCGGCCGTGACATAGTGGGCCGTGGCGCCGATCACCTTCACACCGCGCGCGTGGGCCTGATGGTAAGGCTTGGCCCCCTTGAAGCCCGGCAGGAAGGAATGGTGGATGTTGATGCAGCGACCCGCCAGCTGCGCCGACAGGTCGTCGGACAGGATTTGCATATAGCGCGCCAGCACCACCAGCTCCGTACCCGTCTCCTCGATCAGGGCCAGAAGCTTCGCCTCCTGCGCGGCCTTGTCGCCGGCCATGGGCAAATGGTGGAAAGGCAGATCGCCCAGATCGACGTGGCCGATCATGTCGCGCGGGTGGTTGGAGACGATGGCCGTCACCTGCATCTGCAGTTCGTCGATGCGCCAGCGATACAGCAGGTCCGCCAGACAGTGGTCGAAGCGCGACGTCAGGATCATCACCTTGCGCGGCTCATGCCCCCGCAGGGTCCAGTCCATCTCGAACCGCTGGCCCAGGGGGCTGAAGGCGTCGCGGATCGCCTGTTCCGAATCGCGCTCTGACGGCTCGAAAACCACGCGCATGAAGAACTGGCCGCTCTGGGCGTCGCCGAATTGCTGAGCGTCGGAGATATTGGCGTCGCGCTGGAGCAGGAAAGCGGAAACGGCCGCCACGATGCCGTGGCGGTCCGGGCAGGACAGGGTCAGAATCATCAGTCGGTCGGCTTAGTCAGGGAGGAAGTCGCCCAGTATGGCCCAGCTTTCCATCTTTGCCGACAAGGATATTGCGTGTGCGGGGCTGGAGGACGGCAAATCGATCAGGCTGAGGCCCACCTGCCCGCCCAGAATGCGTCGTCCCAGCCTCGCCGCCAGCCCGCCATTGAAGGCGACGACGCGCAGGCAGGGCAGGCTCTCGACCAGGCGGACCAGATCGGCCGCCTCGGGCGAGCGTATGGCGGCGTCCAGACTGCCGGACCGTTCCGCCGAGGCGATGACGTCCCACAGGCCCACCCCGCGCGCCTTTAGACGCTCGAGGCGGGCTTCATAGGCGAGCGTGACCACATCCTCGCCCAGCAGCCCGCCGATCAACGGCCAGAAGGCGTTGCGGGGATGCGCATAATACTGCGCCGCTTTCAGCGAAGCGTCGCCCGGCAGGCTGCCCAGGATCAGCAGACGGGTGCGCGCGTCGACAACGGGGGCGAAGCCGACGCTGCGCATGGGCTCAGCCTTCGCCGAACACTCGAGCGAAGATCACGTCCACGTTCTTGGTGTGGTAGCCGAGGTCGAACAGGGCTTCGAGCTGGTCGTGGGGCAGGGTGACGCGGGCGTCGGCCTTCAGGAAGTCGATGAAGACGCCTTCGCCGCGCCAGACCTTCATGGCGTTCTCCTGAACCGCCGCATAGGCGTCTTCGCGCGACACGCCCGCCTGGGTCAGGGCCAGCATGACCCGCTGTGAGAAGACCAGGCCGCCCAGGCGGTCGAGGTTCTTCTGCATGTTCTCAGGATAGACGTTCAGGCGCTCGATCACGCCCGCCAGACGGTGCAGGGCGAAGTCCAGGTGGATGGTGGCGTCCGGGCCGATGCCGCGCTCGACCGAGGAGTGGCTGATGTCCCGCTCGTGCCACAGGGCGACGTTCTCCATCGCCGGCGTCACGGTAGAGCGAACCAGACGGGCCAGGCCGGTCAGGTTCTCGGTCAGGATCGGGTTGCGCTTGTGCGGCATGGCCGACGAGCCCTTCTGACCCTTGTCGAAGAATTCTTCGGCTTCGAGGACCTCGGTGCGCTGCAGGTGGCGGATTTCCACGGCCAGACGCTCGACCGAGGAGGCGACGACGCCGAGCGCAGCGAAATAGGCGGCGTGGCGGTCGCGCGGGATGACCTGGGTCGAGACCGGCTCGACGCTGAGGCCCATCTGGTCGGCGACGTATTGTTCGACGGCCGGGTCGACGTTGGCGAAGGTGCCGACGGCGCCCGAGATGGCGCAGGTGGCGATCTCTTCACGCGCCGTGATCAGACGGCGCTTGGCGCGCTGGAACTCGGCGTGATAGCCGGCCAGCTTCAGGCCGAAGGTGACGGGTTCGGCGTGGATGCCGTGCGAGCGGCCCACGGTCGGGGTGTATTTGTGCTCCTTGGCGCGCTTTTCCAGCGCGGCCAGCACCCGGTCGACGCCGCCCAGCAGCAGGTCGGTCGAGCGCGCCAGCTGCACCGCGAAACAGGTGTCCAGCACGTCTGAAGACGTCATGCCCTGGTGCAGGAAGCGGGCCTCCTCGCCGACGATCTCGGCCACGTGCGTCAGGAAGGCGATGACGTCGTGCTTGGTGACGCTTTCGATCTCGTCGATGCGGTCGGCGTCGAAGGTCGCGTCCTTGCCCTTGGCCCAGATGGCCTGCGCGGCCTCGGTCGGGATGACGCCCAGCTCGGCCATCTTGGTGGCGGCGTGGGCCTCGATCTCGAACCAGATCTTGTACTTGGTCTCTTGCGACCAGATGGCGACGGCGTCGGGGCGGGAATAGCGCGTGATCATGGACGCGTCGTGTCGTTCGCAAGGGGCCGGGAGTCAAGGTTGGCCGGGCCGAAGTGGAGGCTTTTGGGCATCACTTCCGCGCGGATCGCCATTCTGCAGCGTGGAAATCTTGACTGGCCGACGCCCTGTCCCAGATAGAGCGCGCTCAGAGGACGACCTCTCCCATCATGGGCATGACGCCGGGACGACCCGGCACGCCATGCAAGGGAGACTGTCATGGCCTGGATTATCCTTCTGCTCGCCGGTCTGTTCGAGATCGTCTGGGCCTTCCTGATGAAGATGTCGGAGGGCTTCACCCGGCCGTGGCCGACCATCGGCACCATCGGCTTCATGATCGTCAGCTTCGGCCTGCTGTCGATCGCGATGAAGACGCTGCCCCTGGGCACGGCCTATGTGATCTGGACCGGCATCGGGGCGGTGGGCGCCTTCCTGGTCGGCATCGCCGTGCTGGGCGAGCCGATCACGCCGATGCGCGTTCTCGGCGCCGTGCTGATCGTCAGCGGCCTGGTGGTGCTGAAGCTCGCCTCCAGCCAGTGACAGCCGGGGACTCGCCTAGCGCGAGCCCCCGCCCAGCACAGCCTCGGCCACCTGCAGCGGGGCCGGGGCGGGCGGGACGTAGTCGAGGCGGATCGGCACGGCGCGCGCGCCCGAGGCCAGGGCCTCCAGCGTCTTGACCGGCCCGCCCATCATCCGCTGATAGATCCAATAGGCCGCGACGACCTTTTCGACGTATTCGCGGGCCTGAGGCACGTCGATGGTCTCGATCAGCAGCAGGGGATCGGCGTCGGCGCCCAGTTTGCGGATCGCCGCCAGCATCGGCCCCGGCCCGGCGTTGTAGGAGGCCACGGCCTTCAGCAGGTCGCCCTGGAAGGACTCGATCTGGAACAGGCGGTTCACATAGTCCTGACCCAGCTTCATGTTCACCGCCGGGTCCAGCAGGCGCTGGGGCGTGCGGACATAGCCCTGATCCCCGGTCATGTGGGCGGCGGTGGTCGGCATCACCTGCATCAGCCCATAGGCCCCGGCGCCCGAGCGGGCGTTGGCGTTGAAGTCCGTCTCCTTGCGCGCGATGGCGTAGACAAGGGCCTTCTCGATGGTGAAGCCGCCCATCGGCTGCAGTTCGGGCATCGGATAGCGGATGGCGTCGATGCGGCTGGCCTCGGACTGGACGGCGCGGCCTGAGGAAACCAGACGATAGAGACCGGCCCACATCTGGCGGGCCGCGTTGTCGCCGCTGGCGGCGCGCAGACCGTTGCGGGCGGCCAGTTCGGCGTCGCTGCGGCGCCCGACTTCGTAAAGGGCCACCGTGCGGCGGGCGTCCTCGTCGGACTGGATGAAGGCGTTGAGCGCGCGCGTGTCGACGCCGATCGGCTCGGGGGCGAAGGCGGCGCGTTGCAGCGTCGCCTCATAGGGGCGTGGCCCCATGTTCTCGATCACCGGCTCTTCGCCCAGCTGATGCAGGGCGATCTGACCGTAGAAGGTGGCCGGCCAGCGCGCGGCCTGGCGCAGGTATTCGACCACGCGCTCCTGGCGGCCCGACTGGCCCGCCGCCCGCGCCGCCCAGAAGGCGCCGCCCGAGCGCACCCACGGATCCTCGGTCGGGTCCTGAGCCACATGCTCAAAGGCGCGGAAGGCCTCGGCGTGCTGATCCATGCGCCAGGCGGCCAGCCCGGCCGTCCACCAGTCGCCGATCTGCTGGCCCATTTCATAGGCGCCGGGCAGGTCGTCGTTGTTCAGGGCTACGCGCGCGGCCTTGGCCGGGTCGTTGACGCCGCCGTCTCCGGGGCTGGTCAGGCTGGCCCAGGTGCGGGACAGCAGCCCGCCGGGACGCTTCGGCTCGGCCGCGCCGTCGGGCAGGCGTCGCATGGCCAGCGTATAGACCCGGTTGGCCATCGGCAGGTCGGAATAGGTCTCAAGCCATGCCGCCAGTTCGTCATAGGTGGCGACGTGGCTGGGGTGGAACAGGCGCTCGAACTCGACCTGGCCCAGAAGGACGCGGTCCTTGGCCTGACGCGCCGAGTTGCGGGCCAGCTCCAGATCGCCGCGCCGCAGGGCGTCAAAGGCGGTGGTGTAGCTGAGGCGGTCCTCGCTGCTCAGCGCTGTCGGCGAGGCCTCGGCGATCGCGGCTGTCGCGGCGTAGGGGCGGGAAGAGTCTGTATCCTCGGCCTGGGCTGCGCCTGCAACGGCGCACAGGGCGAAGGCGAACAGAGACGCACGACGCGTCCGGCGGAAAGAATACATGACGCGGCGGCCCCCTTCGTCGGCGTCGGCCCCGTCTCGATTCGGGATTCTACGACGCTCTGCGGACTGGTCTCCAAGGGGGCAGGATGCCTGAATCAGGCGCCCGGCTCAACCACTTCGCTTCGCAGACGGACGGACAAATCCAGAATGTCCTTCCAAACCAGACCTTTGGCCTGGGGTTGGCGCAACAGGAAGGCGGGATGGAGGGTAGCGATCACAGGCGGGGCGATTTCGCCTTCGGACAGCCGCCATTCGCGCCACTGGCCTCGCATCCGCATGATGCCGTCATCGGTCTTCAGCACGGCCTTGGCCGCTGCTGCTCCGACCAGCAACACCGCCTTGGGCTTCAGCAGGGTCGCGGCGCGCTCGACAAAGGGGGCGCAGACGGCCTGTTCCTGGGGCGTCGGGGTGCGATTGCCGGGCGTCTTCCAGAAGACGGTGTTGGTGATGAAGGCGTCGTCCAGCAGGCCCGCCGCCGTCAGGATGCGATCCAGCAACTGTCCGGCCTGACCGACGAAGGGCTGGCCGCGCACGTCTTCTTCGGCGCCGGGGCCTTCGCCGATGATCATCAGCGCCCCTTGGGGATTGCCGCGCGCGAACACGGGCTGCCGGGCGCCCATGGCGCGAAGGGGACAGCCCTCGAAGGCGGCGATGGCCTCGGCCAGTTCGTCCAGCGTCGACGCGCCCGCCGCCAGACGACGCGCCTCGGCCGCCGCCTCATCGACGGACGGCGCCGCGCCGGGCGCGCGCAGGGGCGTGATCGTGGCGAGGCCCTTGGCCGCGACCGGGGCGACGAAGATCGTCCGGTCGACCGGCTCGTCCTCGAAGCAGGCGTCCACGCCCGCGTCGCGCCAGAAGGCGAACAGGGCCTCTGCGGCAGCCATGTCGAGGGAGGGGGCGTTCATAGGACCCTAGGCAATAGGCCTTGACCGCCCCCGCGTCACCTCCCGATAAGGCGAATAACCACGACGACAATGAGGATTGAGGGGACATGGCCGAGGAAATGATCGAAGGCGGCGCCAAGAACGCATGGCAGGAAGCCGTCATCGACAACCTGCCCCCGCTGGAGGCCCTCGTCGGCGCCGAGCGGGAGGTCATGGAATATGACGTCGTCATCGTCGGCGGCGGCCCCGCCGGCCTGTCCGCCGCCATCCGCCTGAAACAGCGGGCAGAGAAGGACGGCAAGGACATCTCCGTCGCCGTGCTGGAGAAGTCGGCCGAGATCGGCGGCCACGTCCTGTCGGGCGCCGTCATCGACCCCAAGGCGCTGAACGAACTCTTCCCCGACTGGAAGGAGCGCGGCGCGCCGCTGGAGACGCCCGTCACCAAGGACAAGTTCCTGGTGCTGGGCCCGCAGGGGCAGGCGTCCCTGCCGATGTTCGCCCTGCCGCCCTTCATGCACAACGACGGCTGCTACATCGCCTCGCTGGGCAATGTCGCGCGCTGGCTGGCTGAGCAGGCGGAAGGCCTGGGCGTCGAGGTCTATCCCGGCATGGCCGCCAGCCACGTGGTCTGGGACGAAGAAACCGGCCGGGTGAAGGGCGTCGTCGCGGGCGTCTTCGGCATCGACCGCGAGGGCAAGCCGACCGGCGAGTTCCAGCCCGGCCTCGAACTGCACGGCAAATACGTCTTCATCGCCGAGGGCGTGCGCGGCTCGCTGGCCAAGACCATCATGGCCCGCCACAACCTGTGCGACGCCGCCGAACCGCAGAAGTTCGGCATCGGCCTGAAGGAGCTGTGGCAGATCCCGGCCGAGAAGCACCAGCCCGGCCTGGTCCAGCACACGACCGGCTGGCCGCTGGACGACAAGACGGGCGGCGGTTCGTTCCTGTACCACTTCGGCGACCGCTACGTGTCCGTCGGCTTCGTCGTGCACCTGAACTACAAGAACCCCTTCCTGTCGCCGTTCGACGAGTTCCAGCAGTTCAAGCACCACCCTTCGATCGCCGAGCATCTGGAGGGCGGCACGCGCATCTCCTACGGCGCCCGCGCCATCACCGAGGGCGGCTTCCAGTCGGTGCCCAAGCTGGCCTTCCCCGGCGGCGCCCTGATCGGCTGTTCGGCGGGCTTCGTGAATGTGCCGCGCATCAAGGGCAGCCACAACGCCATGAAGACCGGCATGCTGGCCGCCGACGCCGCCTATGACGCCGTGATCGCCGGCCGTTCGGGCGATGTGCTGGAGGCCTATGAAGCGGTCTATAAGGCGTCGTGGGTCTATAAGGAGCTGAAGGTCGTCCGCAACGCCAAGCCGATGCTGTCCAAGCTGGGCACCATGATGGGCGGTGCGGTCGGCATGTTCGACCTGTGGGTCAACCACCTGACCGGCGGCTTCTCCTTCTTCGGCACGATGAAGCACGGCAAGACCGACGCGGCCTCGACCGAGCCCGCCTCGCAGCACAAGCCGATCGCCTATCCCAAGCCGGACGGAAAGCTGTCGTTCGACAAGCTGTCGAGCGTCTTCATTTCCAACACCAATCACGCCGAGGACCAGCCCGCGCACCTGAAGCTGCTGGACCCGTCCGTGCCGATCAACGTCAACCTGCCCAAGTACGGCGAACCGGCGCGGCTGTATTGCCCGGCGGGCGTGTATGAAGTCGTCTATGCGGACGAGGCGAACCGCGCCGATCCGCGCTTCGTCATCAACGCCCAGAACTGCGTCCACTGCAAAACGTGCGATATCAAGGATCCGTCGCAGAACATCGTCTGGACCACCCCCGAAGGCGGCGGCGGCCCGAACTACCCGAACATGTAAGCCAGCGATTCTCCCTCCCCTTCATGGGGAGGGTGGCTGAGCCTGTAAGGCGAGGCCGGGTGGGGCCGGCTAGGCAAACCAAGCGCAGCGCCTTGCATCACCAAGCCCTCCCCACCCGGTCGTCGCTGCGCTCCGACCACCCTCCCCATGAAGGGGAGGGAGAAAGTCGCGCTGCTTTTCCTCCACATGATCTTGCGGGCGAAAGGGAAAGCGTGAAGGGTCCGGCCATGCGCTTCGTCTCTTCTCGCCCTGTCCTGTTTCTGGCGGCCTCCGCCCTTGCGCTGTCGCTGGCCGCACCCGTGCTGGCGCAGGAGGCGGCGCCCGAACCCGCGTCCGACGCGCCGTCTCAGGACGCCCCCTCTCAGGATGTAGAGACGCACACGGAGCCGAACGGCGACCCGGTTCCGCACATCATCATCGCCGATGAGCCGGAAACGCCCGAAGAACCCAAGGTCACGCCCATTCCGGCCGAATGGTCGCCGATCCCGCTGGACGCTCACCGCAACAGCGCCTTCGGCCTCTATCTGGCGGGCCGCAACGCCCTGACCAGCGGCGAGAGCGCGACCGGCGCCGATTACCTGGCCCGCGTCTACGCCCTGACGCCGGAGCAGCCGCGCGTGCGCGAACAGGCCTTCACCGCCGCCCTTCTGGCGGGCGATCTGAATGAAGCGGGGCGCATCGCCCCGACCGACCCCGAGGTCTCGCCCGTCATTGTTCAGGCCGGGCGACTGGTTCAGGCGGTGCAGGCCTATGCCGGGGGCGACGCGCGCCGGGCCAACGCCCTGCTGATCGCCGCTCCGGTGGGCGAGCCGCACGACCGCGCCGGCTTCTATGTCCAGGCCTGGATCGCCGCGGCGGCTGGAGACTGGGACCGCGCCCTGGCCATGCCTCCGGCCGATTTCGACCCGGTCAGCAATCTGGTGGCGCGCGGCAATCGCGCCCGCCTGCTGGAACAGCGCCGTCGCTACGACGAGGCCGACGCCGAATGGCGCGACCTGACCAGCCACGCCCTGGCCGGCGCCCTGTTCCGCCTGCCCTATGGCGAGTTTCTGGAGCGGCGCGGTCGTCGCGACGAGGCCCTGGTTCAGTACGACGCCGCCATCACCGCGCGCACGGCCGACCGCCGCGTCATGGAGGGCCGCGAGCGGGTGTTGTCCAAGGCCCGGCCGCCCGCCTTGCTGAACTATCGGCAGGGCGGCGCCCAGGCCTTGCGCACCGCCGCCGACCAGATGATCGCCCAGCGCGCCTATGAATTCGGCGCCGTCTATCTGCGTCTGGCCCAGAACCTGGCGCCCAGCGACAACACCCAGCTGCTGATCGGCCAGACCCTGATCCAGGGCGGCATCGAACCGGCGGGACGCGCGGCCCTGGCCGAGGTCAGCGAGGCGTCGGCCGCGACCTACGCCGCCGCACGTGTGCAGATGGCGATCAGCCTGGCCAAGGCCGACCGTGACGACGAGGCCCTGATCGAACTGCGGCGCGCGGCTTCGGTGCGGCCCGAAGAGGCGGCGGTGGCCTATATGTTGGCCAGCCAGCTGTTGCAGATGCAGCGGCACGAGGAGGCGCTGGAGCTACTGAACGGCCCTCTGCTGAATACCGAGGATCAGGGCTTCGAGGTCCATTTCCTGCGCGGCGCCGCCTATGAATCGCTCGATCGGGATACGGAGGCGGAGGCCGAGCTTTGGGCGGCCCTGCAGATGCAGCCCGACAATCCCACCCTGCTGAACTACCTCGGCTATCTGTGGGTCGATACGGGCACGCGGGTGGAGGAGGGCGCCGCCATGATCGCCCGCGCCCACGCCGCCGATCCCAAGGATGGCAACATCCAGGACTCGCTGGGCTGGTCCCAGTTCCGTCAGGGCCAGTATGAGGCGGCGGTGGTCAATCTGGAGGGCGCCGTCGACAAGGAGCCCGCTAACGCCGAGATCAACGACCACCTGGGCGACGCCTATTGGGCCGTGGGGCGTCAACGCGAGGCGGGCTTTCAGTGGAACCGCGTCCTGACGCTGGAGGTCGACGACAAGCGCCGCGCCGAGGTCGAGGCCAAGCTGCGCGAACGGCTGGGCCAGGACCCCACGGGGGACAAGGGGCTGGGCTCTGCGGGCGGCGCGGCCGACTGACGCCATGTCGACCCCTGACGCCCTGAGCGGGCTGGCGCCCGCCAAGATCAACCTGCTGCTGCACGTGGGGCCGGTGCAGGCCGACGGCTATCATCCTCTCGTCAGCCTGGCCGCCTTCGCCGATGTCGGCGACCGGGTGGCCGTGCGGCGCGCCGAGGCTCTGTCGCTGGCGGTCGAGGGGCCGTTTGCGGCCGGGTTGGAGGCGGAAGGCGACAACCTGATCATCAAGGCCTTGCTCGCGCTGGGCGAGGCGGCGGGGATCGGCGCGCCGCCCGTCGCGGTCACGCTGGACAAGCGCCTGCCTATCGCCGCCGGGCTGGGCGGCGGCTCGGCGGACGCGGGGGCGGCGCTGCGGCTGACGGCGCGCCTGCTGGATCTCGACATGCCTGAGGCGGAACTGGAACGCCTCGCCCTCGCCGCCGGCGCGGACGGCCCCATGTGCCTGCGCGCTCGCCCGGCCTGGGCCTCCGGCGTCGGCGAGGCGCTGGAAGACGAGCCGCGCCTGCCGACCCTTCACGGAGTCTTGCTGAACCCCGGCCTGCCGTCGCCGACCGGCGCCGTCTATCGCGCCTATGACGCCGCGCCCGCCGCCGGGGCGGATCGCCCGACGCCGCCTGCCGACTGGTCGGTCGCCTCGGTCATCGACTGGCTGTCGGCGCAGAGGAACGATCTGGAGGCGCCCGCCCTGTCGGTCACGCCGGGGATCGCAGAGGCGCTGGCCGCCATGCGCGCTGCGCCCGGCTGTCGCCTGACGCGGATGTCGGGTTCGGGCGCCACGGTCTTCGGCCTGTTCGATGATCGGGCGGCGGCGATCGAGGGGGCCTTCGCGCTCGATCGGCCGGGCTGGTGGTCGCGGCCGGTGGTGCTGGGCGCGCCGGATATCGAGCCGCGTTCGGTAATTTAACCGGATTTACAGCCCCTGCGGTCAAGCTGGCGGCCATGACCCAGCTCTCGCCCGAACAGACCGCCGCTTTTGAACGCGCCCTGTCGCGCCTGTCGTCCGCCGACCGCGTCCGCGTCGAAGAGACCAAGGACGCCGCAGCCCGCGCCGCCGCCGAGGTCGCCCCGCACTGGGATTTCGGCTTCCCGGCGCGGACGGTCGACAGCATGCTGGGCGAGGGGGCGAACGACGACCAGAGGCGCGGCCTGATCGCCGCCTGGGCGCTGGAACTGCCCGGCCGCATCGCCGCCGAGCGCCTGCCGCAGGCGGTGCTGGCAGGTTATCCGACCTATATCGACCGGCTCGCGACCTATGTGGACAGCGGGGCGGACCCGTATGATCCCGACTTCTGGGCCAAGGACGTGCGCGTCTCACTGGCGCTCAGCGTGCCGGGCAGCAACACCCAGATGCTGGACCTGTCCTCGCCGGTCGGACCCGGGCTGGTGGTGCGGCACATGCTGGGCGGGCGCGGAGCCGGCCCCCTGATCGCCTGGGTCCAGGCGGGCGGCTGGCGGCCCTGGCTGGAGACCCACACCGAGGCGCGCGACCTGTCGGACTTCAACGAAGCGGGCTGGGAGCGGAACTGGGCCGCCGCCGCCGCCCTGTTGAAGACGCGGCCGGAACTGGCGGGCGTCATCGGCTCCAGCTGGTTTTTCGACCCGCCATTGGAGACCATCAGCCCTCGCCTGACCTATCTGCGGACCACGCCGGTGAACAACGGCGCCTTCATGATCCATCAGGGCGGCGGCGAGATTCATGACGCGCGCGCCTCGGCGTCATCTCCCACGCGCAAGGCGATGATCGAAAAGGGCGAATACAGCGCGTGCTCCTGGCTGCTGTGCTGGCCGCGCAAACCGCTGATCCGCTGGGCGACGGCGCGAGGGCTCATCTGAGGCCCCCGTCGCCGATCCCGGTGTTTCTACGAATGCGTCACGTTGGCGCGTCCCGACACGGGAAAATCCTGTCAGGCGGCTGACCAAATCGGCGTATTTCCCCGCCAGCCCTGAAGAACAGGTCTCGAGGGGAAAAATTTTAATTTCATCGTGGTTAAGCGCGGCCGTATCGTAAAATCCTCATTGTGAAGAAGAACCTTCGTTCCGTGATTGACAGTCGTCGGAACTTTCCGGCTCAAATGCAGGTGGAGGGAGCGCCGTGAATCGACGGTCAGGGGACTATCGGGACGGACGCGCCTTTTTGTGCAGTCACCATTGCGGGGAACCATGATCAACGCTTTCAAGGCCGGCCTTCTTGTTGCAGTCGCCGGATCGGCCCTTGTCTGGGCCAGCGACGCCTCCGCCCAGGCGCCGGTCACGCCGCCCGCAGGCGGTTTCTATATGGCCGACGGATCGCGCACCGCCGATTATCAGGCGGCCCTGGCGTCCTGGCGCGAAGACGCGCAGTTCTCGATCGATTACTCGAAGGCCTACCTGGGTCTGGAGCACGCCTATGTTCTGGGCCTGACGGGCAAGGGCCTGACCGTCGGCGTCAATGACGCGGGCGTCTACATGGACCACCCGCTGTTCGGCGGGGCGGGCAAGATCAAGGGCCTGAACACCGTCGTCTCTGACGACTACGGCAACGACGGCCGCATCAATCCGCGGCGCGGCTGGGAAGGTCATGGCACCCACGTCGCAGGCACCATCGGCGGCGGCCGCATGGAAGGCGAGCTGATGTTCGGCAACGCCTTCGGCGCCAACATCTATTCGGCCACGACCAACTTCGCCGCGGGCGACTTCCTGTGGTTCCGCGACGTCTATATCAACGGCGACATCGTCAGCACCGCCCAGACCAACATCATCGACCTGGCCGCCACGGGCGAGGTGCGGATCATCAACAACAGCTGGGGCTCGTCCAACAGCCTGCCCTTCAACGCGTCGGAAGCGCTGGTGCGTCAGACCTTCGGTCCGCGCAGCAACTACGGCGACTTCTACAAGCCGGTTCTCGACAATGACGTCCTGGTCGTCTTCTCCACGGGCAACGGCGGGGGCGCACATGCCGGCATCGACGCCGCCGCACCCATGTTCGATCCGCGCTTGCGCTCGAACTGGCTGTCCGTCGCCAACTATACCTCCGCCCTGACGCCCAGCCCTTCGACCAGCTTCTGCGGCCAGACGGCGACGTGGTGCGTGGCGGGTCCGGGCCATCAGATCATCTCGGCGGTGCCGGGCTTTGACTTCGACTTCAACGCCGTCTTGGCCATGTACCGGCCGGCGGATTACATGTCGCTGTATACGCCGACGACGGTTGCGGCGCTTCAGAACGCCGCCCTCAACCGCTTCGTGGGAACGCTGAACGCCTACCTGAACGCCAAGTTCGCCGCTGAGACTGCGGGCCTGCCGTTCGATGAGGCCGCCGCGCGTCGCCAGGTGGCCGAGGACGCGGTCGCCATCACCCTGATCTCGGGCGGCCGGATGGGCGATCCGGACGGCTTCACCGCCCAGCTCGCCAGCCTGCTGACCTCGGCCGGCAACATGGCCGTCCTGACCCCGGCGTTTTCATCGGACGTTCTGACCCAGGCGAACGCCCTGCTGATGCAACGCCTCGAGAGCCTGGTCAGCTACACCGGGCCGGACTACGCGGCCTACACCGGCACCTCGATGGCGGCGCCCAACATCTCGGGCTTCGCGGCGCTGCTGATGGAGCACTTCCCCGAGTACGACACCGCCCTGATCAGCGACATCCTGCTGTCCAGTTCGCTGGACCTGGACACGCCCGGCGTGGACTTGAGGTCCGGCTGGGGCGCGCCGCAGATGGAGGTCGCGCTCAAGGGGCCGACAGCTCTGCGCGACATCCGCGACGTCGATGTCCGCGTCGGCACGGTGGACGTGTGGAGCAATGATATCGGCGATGCGCGCGACCGCTATTCGGCCGAGGTGCTGGCCTCCTTCCCCGACGACATCGGCGGCATCGTCAAGAAGGGCGGCGGCGAGCTGATCCTGACGGGCGCCAACGACTACACCGGCGCCACGCGGGTCGAAGGCGGCCTGCTGACCGTCAACGGCAGCCTGATCAACTCGACCTCGACCGTGGCCGAGCTGGGGATGCTGGGCGGCCTGGGCCGTCTGGCTGATGTGGTGGTCGAAAAGGGCGGCGTCCTGTCGCCCGGCGATACCGCCAATCCGTTCGGCACGCTGACCATCGCCAACGACCTGCTGTTCAAGGACGGCTCCTATCTGTGGATTCGCTCCAGCCTGAACGGGGCCCAGCATTCGCGGGTGGCGGTCGAGGGCGCGACCACGCTGGAAGGCGGCGAGGTCATCCTCAAGGCCGACCAGGGCGAATGGAACCTGCGCACCCGCATGAACATCCTGCAGTCGGCGGGCGGCGTGACCGGGACCTTCGCCGGCGCCAAGAGCGATCTGGCCTTCCTGAAGCCGATCCTGACCTATGACGCCAACACCGTGAAGCTGACCCTGGTCCGCAACGACGTGACCATCGCCTCGGCCGGGACCACGCCGAACACGCGGGCCGTCGGCGGCGCCCTGGACGTCATGACGGCGTCGATCATCCCGGAAGCGCCCGCCGGCCGCAACACGGCCCTGGAAGACGCCATCCTGGACGGCAGTCTCGACAATGTGCGCGGCGCGCTGAACAGCCTGACGGGCGAGGTCCATGCGACCCTGGCCGGCGTGGCCACCGGCGACTCGCGCTTCATCCGCGACGCCATGCTGACGCGCGGCCGCAACGGCACGACCGAGGCGGTCGACGGTCGCGGCGTCGCCGTCTGGGCCTCGGGCGTCTTCGGCAGCGGGCGTCAGGACAACGGCGAACTGGCCGGCTTCCGCAGCGAAACCTCGGGTTATCTGGCCGGGGTCGAGAAGGCGCTGAACGGCCGCGCTCACATCGGCGTGGCGGTCGGTGAAAGCCAGTCGGAAATCCGCGCCAACCGCCTGAGCTCGACAGGCGAGGTCAAGACCCAGCACATCGGCGTCTACGGCGCCGCCAGCCTGGGCGCCTTCGACTTCCGCTTGGGCGGCGCCTGGATGGACTCGCGCACCCGCACCGACCGGACGGCCTCGCTGAACCGCTTCAACGAGCAACTGACCGGCCGCTACGACGGCGAAGCCTGGCAGGCTTATGGCGAAGTGTCCTGGCGCAAGCCGGTCATGGGCTCGACCGTCCTGGAGCCGTATCTGAACTACACCCGCGTCGAATATGATGCGGACGTGGTCGAGCGGGGCGGCGACGCGGCCCTGTCGGGTCAGGTCTCCCAGACATCGGACCTGCTGACGGCCGGTCTGCGCACCGAGACCTATCTGGCGGGCGGCAACGGCCGTCCGGCGCTGTCGGCGATCGGCCACCTGGCCTGGACCGAAGACCTGAGCGGCGACGGCCCCGTGTTCAACGCGGCCTTTGCGGACGGTCCGGTCTTCCGCGTCGAGGGCGCCGATCTGAACTCGGGCGCGCTGCAGGCGGGCCTGGGCTTCAACATCGAGGCGAACAAGTCGACCAATATCGAGGTCGGCTACTCGGGCGTCTTCAACGACGACTACAAGGATCACCGCCTGACCGGCCGCGTCAGCTTCCGGTTCTGATGAGGCGGGCGCTGGGGCTTCGGTCCCGGCGATCCTGAAGGACAGACGCCGTCGCCCTCATCGGGCGGCGGCGTTTTTCTTTAGACGGAATCAGAGAGCGCGGCCGCGCACGCGCTCCCACGCCTCGCCGACCGGCAGGATCTCCAGCCCGGCCGCCTTGGCCAGGCGGATCAGGCGGTCCAGATCCTCGGGCGTGCAGCCGTAGGGGGTCGGATCGCTCTCCACGTCATGACCGTAGGCGATCAGCCAGCCGGGCGTCTTGGCCGCGCGCGCGACCAGGGCCTCCAGATCGTAGTGGGGCAGGCGGCGCGACTCCAGGCCGATGGCCTGAAGGTTGGCCCGGTCGGCGCGTCCGGCGTTGACCCCGTCGCGCACGCCGCGTCCCAGCAGGAAGCGCTCGTCGATCACCGCCTTGGCGCCCAGGGCCACGTCGCCGAAGGGCCAGGCGAAGGTGGTCATGACGTGGCCCTCCAGCCGCTCGGCGACCCACTCGGCGTTGCGCGCCAACTGGTCCGTCAGTTCGGCGGGGCTGAGGCGCAGGGCGCTGACGTGGTCTAAGGTGTGGCAGCCGATCTCGTGCCCCGCATCATGCGCGGCTTGCAGATGCTCCACCTCGAACTGGGCCTTGCCGATGTTTTCGCCGCCGCAAAGCCCGCCCGCGACGTAATAGGTCGCCCGGATCCCATGCTCGGCCAGGATCGGCCCCGCCTCAGTCCAGGCGCTGGCCGGAAAATCATCGAAGCTGAGGCTGAGAATCCCGCGCGCGGGCGCGACTGTCGTCGGCCTGACGCCCAGGTAGCGCGCCGCCCGGCGGCGCATCTGATCGATCCGTTGCTGCATCATGGCCGCCTTCTAGCGCATCGCCGCTTGCAGAAGGGTGAAGGATTGCACCGCCTCGCCTTGCTGGCGAAGCGTGGCGGCCCTATGGTCCGCGCCTCCCGAAATCGGACCGAAATGTCGACCGTGGCCGCTGCTGAACCTCTATCGTTTCAGGACCTGATCCTGACCCTGCACCACTATTGGAGCGAGCAGGGCTGCGCCATTTTGCAGCCCTATGACATCGAGGTCGGCGCCGGCACCCTGCACCCCGCCACCGTGCTGCGGGCGCTGGGCAAGAAGCCGTGGAAGGCCGCCTATGTCCAGCCGTCGCGCCGGCCCGGCGATGGCCGATACGGCGAGAACCCCAACCGGCTGCAGCACTATTACCAGTATCAGGTCATCCTGAAGCCGAACCCCGACAACCTGCAGGAGCTGTATCTGAACTCCCTGCGCGCCATCGGCATCGACCCCAGCCTGCACGACATCCGCTTCGTCGAGGACGACTGGGAGAACCCCACCGTCGGCGCCTGGGGCCTGGGCTGGGAGGTCTGGTGCGACGGCATGGAGGTGACGCAGTTCACCTATTTCCAGGGCGTCGGCGGCATCGAGGTCGACGTGGTCTCGGGCGAGCTGACCTACGGGCTGGAGCGTCTGGCCATGTATGTTCAGGGCGTCGACAACGTCTATGACCTCAAGTTCAACAAGGAGGGCCTGACCTATGGCGAAGTCTTCCTGGAGAACGAGCGCCAGCAGTCGGAAGCCAACTTCCACGGCTATGACGTCGCCGCGCTGAAGCGCCGCTTCGAGGACATGGAGCGCGAGGCCGCCCACTTCCTGACCATGAAAGGGCCGCAAGGGCAGCCGCTGGTCCTGCCCGCCTATGACCAGGTGCTGAAGGCCTCGCACCTGTTCAACCTGATGGACGCCCGCGGCGCCATCGCCGTCGCCGAACGCCAGAGCTACATCGGCCGCATCCGCGACCTGTGCAAAGCCTGCGCCCTCGCTCAAGTCGAACACGAACGGGCGACCGCCTGATGTCCCAGCTTCTCCTCGAAATCTTCTCCGAAGAAATCCCCGCCCGCATGCAGCCTGGCGCCGCGCGCGATCTGGAGCGCATGGCGTCCGACCGTCTGAAGGCCGCGGGCCTGACCTGGAACGCGCTGACGACCTACGCCGGGCCGCGCCGCCTGACGCTGGTGATTGACGGCCTGCCCGCCGCTACGCCCGACCGCAATGAAGAGCTGAAGGGGCCGAAGACTTCGGCCCCTGCACAGGCGCTGGAAGGCTTCCTGCGCAAGACCGGTCTGACGCAGGACCAGTTGGTCGAGCGCGACGGCGTCTGGTTCGCCGAAATCAGCAGCAAGGGCCGCGCGACCACCGAGGTCGTGGCCGAGAGCGTGGACGACATCATCCGCCACTTCCCCTGGCCCAAGTCGATGCGCTGGGGCACGGGAACCCTGCGCTGGGTGCGGCCGATCAAGCGCATCCTGGCCCTGTTCGACGGGGCGGTGATTCCGTTCGAGGTCGACGGCATCCCATCGGGCGACGTGACCGAGGGCCACCGCTTCATGGGCGCGGGCCAGCCGTTCGCGGTCAAGGACTTCGCCGACTACCGCACCAAGCTGGAGCGCAACTTCGTCCTGCTGGACGCCGCCGATCGCAAGCTGCGCATCCTCGAGGGCGCCAAGGCCGTGTGCGCGGCCAAGGGGCTGGCTCTGGTCGATGATGATGGCCTGCTGGACGAGGTGTCGGGCCTGGCCGAATGGCCGACGCCGATCCTGGGCGACATGGACCCGCAGTTCCTGGCCCTGCCGCCGGAAGTGGTCCAACTGTCGATGAAGGTGCACCAGAAGTATTTCGCTGTGCGCGAACCGGGCAAGGAGGGGCTGGCGCCGCACTTCGTCGTGGTCGCCAACGTCGAGGCGACCGACGGAGGCGCAGCCCTGGCCGCCGGCAACGCCAAGGTGCTGTCGGCCCGCCTGAGCGACGCCGAGTTCTTCTGGACCGAGGACCAGAAGGTCGGCTTCGACGCCTGGAACGCCAAGCTGAAGGACGTCACCTTCCACGCCAAGCTGGGCACGCTGGCCGAGCGGGTCGACCGCATCGCGGCGCTGGCGCGCGAGATCGCCCCGCTGGTCGGCGCCGATCCGGCTCAGGCCGAACAGGCCGCCCGCCTGTCCAAGGCCGACCTGGCCTCGGGCATGGTCGGCGAGTTCCCGGAATTGCAGGGGATCATGGGCGGCTACTACGCCCGTCTGGCCGGTTATCCCGACGCCGTCGCCGACGCCATCCGCGACCACTACAAGCCGCAGGGACCGGGCGACACCGTCCCGACCGCCGCGGTCACGGTCGCCGTCGCCATGGCCGAAAAGCTGGACACCCTGGTCGGCTTCTTCGCCATCGACGAAAAGCCCACCGGCTCACGCGACCCCTACGCCCTGCGCCGCGCCGCGCTGGGCGTGATCCGGCTGGTGCTGGAGAACGGGGTGCGCGCGAATCTGCAAGATTGGGCCTATGTCGCTGGCGAGTACTTGTCCGGCGTTCGCCGCCATGAACCCTTGCCTAGCTATGCTGCGGCTGCGCCCGTTCGGGAGGTTATGCTCCGGGGCGAAAACGAGGCTGATCGCGAACGTCTGAAGGTTCAGCTTGCCGACTCGCAGGGCGCTGAATGGGCGCAGGGCTGGGTGGACTACCAAGCCGCACCTTCGGTTCTGGGCTGGGATGTCCTCGCCTTCTTTGCCGACCGTTTGACCGTCCTCCTGCGCGATCAGGGCCAGCGTCACGACCTCGTGGCCGCCGTCTTCGCGCTGGGCGACGACGATCTGGTGCGGATCGTGCGTCGGGTGGAGGCGCTGGCCGCCTTCCTGGCGACGGACGACGGGGCGAACCTGCTGGCGGGCTACAAGCGCGCCGCCCAGCTGCTCAAGGCCGAGGAGAAGAAGGGGCCGCTGCCGGAAGGCGCCGTCGCCACCGGCCTGCCGAACCAGCCGGCGGAAGAGACCGCCCTGGCCTTCGCCGCCGCCGCCGCCGCCTCGGCCGTGGACGCGGCGCTGGAGGCCGAGGACTTCGCCGCCGCCATGACGGCCCTGGCGCGCCTGCGCGCTCCGGTGGACGCCTTCTTCACCGCCGTCATGGTCAACTCCGACGTGGCCGAAGAGCGCGAAAACCGCCTGAAGCTGCTGGTCCAGGTGCGCGGCGTCATGAACCGTGTCGCCGACTTCGGCCAGATCGCGGGCTGATCCATCATCCTTCTCCCCTTGTGGGAGAAGGTGGACGGCGAAGCCGGACGGATGAGGGGTGCGAGGAAACGGGCTGACGGTCTCTTGTCCAACCTCGCGCCGACCCCCTCATCCGGCCCTGACGGGCCACCTTCTCCCACAAGGGGAGAAGGATCAGGCTACCGCATAGCGCGCGGTGATCCCGTCCGGCTGGAAGTCGTGCTGTTCCAGCCGGTCCAGCGACGCCAGAATGCGGGCGAGGAAATCCTCGGGGTCGCCGTCCTCGATGGCCGGGCGCAGCCAGTCGGTGACGACGGCGCGCGCGGGATAGGTCCCGACCGGGCCGGGGATGCTCAGGGCGACCTCGATCCCTTCGGCGATCCAGCCCGCCACAGTGACGAAGAACTCCATCCCCGCCAGGAAGTCCGAGCGGCGCAGGACATAGAGGGTGATCACCCCGTCCTCGACCCCGTCGGGCCGCACAATGACGCCGCTGCGGTCCGGCCGCCAGTCGTCCGACAGTTCGACCGCCCGCCACAGGCAGAACCAGACGCGACACGTCTGCGGCCGGATGGCGTGCACCGAACATCCGGCCCCGTCGACGCAATAGCCGCACAGCTCTCCCGTCGGCTTGGCCAGCTCAGGCAGGTCCAGCGGGATCACGCGGCAGCACTCGACGCAGCCGCCGCAGGTCCGGTCGGGAAGGAGGGGAAGGCTCATGCGCGCCCCTTAGCTGAAAATACCGCGAAAAGCGCCCGCTGCTCAGGCTGTGGATCCGCTTTTGGAGGTCAAAGGGATGAGCGTCTGACCAAGCAGGCGCCCGAACGTCAGGGCGGGCGTCGCCATCATGCCTCCGCAGACGGCGCGTCCCATGGTCTGGCTTGCGCCCAGCAGTTCGCCGGCGGCCCACAGCCCCGGTATGGCCGCCCCGTCGGGGCGGATCACCTGAAGCTGGTCGTTGACGGCCAGGCCGACCGCGCTGCTGACCGCCGCGCCCTGCACCCGTATGGCGTAGAAGGGGCCTTGCGCGATCGGGAGCGGCAGATGGCGGCGGCCCAGGAAGTCGTTGCCGGAATGGACGCCGTAGTTATAGCCGCGCACGGCGCGCATCAGGCCGTGGGCGTCGACGCCCGCCTTCTGGGCCAGATTGGTCAGATCGTCCGCCTTGTAGAAAAAGGGACGGCCTTCCTCGAACAGGGCGCGTATTTCGCCGGCGTCGAACCCGGCGATGAACGGCGGCGCTTCGCTCAGGATCCGCTCGTCGAACACAACCCAATAGCGTTGGTCCGACTGTTCCAGCAGGGCGTTTTCGCGGGCATCGACAGACTCCATGTCCTCGCGCACGAAGCGGTCGCCGCGGGCGTTGACGTAGATCTCCCACGGCGGACGACGCTGGGGATAGGTGTTCAACCGGCCGACCATGCCGGGGCGCGGTCCTTCGCCGTCCAGCAGGAAGCCGAAGTTGATGAAGAAGTTCTCGCGGCCGCGCAGCCATCCGCCGACGCTGCAGCCCAGCCGATGCCCGACGCCCTGCGAATAGGCATAGGGCAGGTTGGTGTAGAGCGGCACGCCGTTCATGGCCTGATAGACGTCGGGCGAGGCGGAATAGCCGCCCGTCGCCAGCACGGTCTGGGCGGCCTCGAAATGATGTTCGGCGCCGTGGGCGTCGCGGGTCGCAACCCCGGTCACGGCGCCGCCGGGGGCGGTCGTCAGGCTCAGGGCTTCATGGCCCAGCCGCAGGGTGATGCGGCCGTCCGCCACAGCCTGCTCGACGCGCGGGATCAGGACGTCGCGCAGCGAGGCGCCGCCGTTTCTGCCCCAGTAGTAGCGGGCTCGCGAATAGGGCTCATGGCCGACGCCGTCGACCGGACAGGCGGGATCGACGTCGAAACCCTGATCCATCAGCCAGTCGAACGTCTCGGCGGCGTTCCATACCGCCAGCCGCACCAGGGCCTCGTTCACCGTGCCTCGGCTCAGGCGCATGATGTCGTCGAAATGCGCCTGGGCGTCGTCTTCGATCCCCTTGTCGCGCTGCAGGCGCGTGCCCGCCGCGCTCAACTGGCCGTTGGCGACCCAGAGGGTTCCGCCCAGCACATCGGCGTGGTCGATCAACAGAACCCGGGAAGTACGTTCCGCCGCGAAGATGGCGGCGGCCATGCCGGCGGCGCCGCCGCCGACGACGATGAGGTCCCAGGGAGCCGCGCCTGGGGTCATGGTCAACGCAGGGTCATTTCTTCGTAGACCGGCACGCGGTGGCGGATCTTCACATGGCCCACCCTGGGCGCATAGGCGAACAGGTCCTGATGCTCGATCAGGAACAGGGAGGGCGCCGCCTCGCGGTAGAGACGGCCCAGCGCCTGATAGGCCTTCAGCCGCTCGTCATCGTCCATGATTTCGCGCGCAATCTTCAGCTTGTCGGTGATTTCCGTGTCGCAGAAGAAGGGCGTCGGCCGCATGCAGGAGAAGTCCTCCATGGCGCGGGTGACATCGTAATACTGGAAGCTGTTCCACGACAGGGCCAGCGCCTCGCCCGCCCAGTTGTTGGTCTGATACTTCACCAGGAAGTCCGGCATGGTCATGACCTTGAGGCGGGTATCGACGCCGACGGCGCGCCAGTATTCGGCCACGGCCTGGGACATCATGTCGTCGCCGGGGGCCGCGTCGGTCAGGACCTCCATCGTCAGATTGAAGCCGTTCGGGTAACCGGCCTGCGTCAACAGACTGCGCGCCTTGGCGGGGTCGTAGGGGTAGGGCGGGATGGTCGGATCATAGCCGAACACCCCCTTGGCCGCAGGCTGGCCCGACGGCCTGGCGTTCTGCGGCAGCAGGGAGGCGATCGCCTCCTTGTCGACGGCGTAGTTGAGCGCCTGACGCACGCGAACGTCGCGCAGGGGCGAGGCGGGATCGCCGCCCACATTGCGGAAGGAATAGGCCTTCACCTGCATGGAGGGTCTGTAAAGAACGTGGAAGCCGTTGCGCTCCAGCCGCTCCGTCTCCTCCAGATCGACCAGCGACAGATCCACATCGCCCGACAGCAGGGCCTGTGTCCGCCCCGCCGCGCTCGGCAGTTCGTAGAAGACCACGCCGTCGATCGTCGACGGGCGCCACGACTTCGGGTTTCGGGCCAGGGTCAGGCGGCGGGTGCGCTGGTCCCAGCCGGTCATGACGAAGGCGCCGGTGCCGACCGGCTTCTGGGCGTAGGCGTCCATGCCCATATCGGCCAGGGCCTTCGGCTCGATCATCATGATGGCGGCCAGACGGCGCGGCAGGACCGGATCGGGCCGTTCGGTGCGGATCTCCAGCTCCAAGGGTCCGATGGCGCGCGCTTCGACGATGCCGCGCGCTTCGGAGCCGATCAGGCTGCGCTTGCCCTGATCCGAGCGCAGGAAGGCGAAGACCTCGGCCGCAGCCTCGGCGTCGAACGGGCGATCGTTGGAGTAACGCACCCCCTCGCGCAGCTTGAAACGCCAGACAGTCGGCTCGACCAGCGTCCATTCGGTCGCCAGACCCGGCCCCAACTGGTCGTTGTCGTCAATGGCGGTCAGGCCGTCGTAGATGGCCAGCCACAGCAGGGAGCCGGGGCGGCCGTTGCCCCGGAACGGATTGCCGAGGCTGGAAGGTAGGCTACCGGCGGCGACGCGCAGAACCTGGCCACCGGTCGCGGGCGTCGGCTTGTTCGCGGCGCCCTGGCCGCAGGCGGCGACAAGGGCGGCGCCCAGACAGGCGGCGATGAAGAGGCGAAGGCGGTTCGGCGTCATGAACTGGGCTGCTCCTGCAGGCGGGCGTTCGCGCCGATGATGTCCATCACGCCGGCCAGCGCCTCGTCCGAGATCGGCCCCCCGGCTTCCAGGGCGGCGCTCAGGCGCGGGTCGGCCAGGGCGGCGGCCGGGTTGAGGGCGGCGGCCAGCAACAACTGCGTATAGGCGCTCTTGGGATGGTAGAGGACCTCTGCGACCGGCCCCTGTTCGACCACCTGACCGCCTTCGATGACGCAGACGTGGTCGGCCATGCGGCGCACGCTGCGCATGTCGTGCGAGACGAAAAGCATGGCCAGATTCAGCCGCTCCTTCAGCTCCAGCAGCAGGGCGGAGACCTTGTCCTGATTGGCGAAGTCCAGGGCCGACAGCGCCTCGTCGGCGATCAGCAGGCGCGGCTCCATGGACAGGGCGCGGGCGATCGCCACGCGCTGTTTCTGCCCGCCGGACAGGGCGGAGGGCCGCAGGTCCAGCAGGCGATGGTCCAGATGAACGAGGTCCATCAGTTCTTCGACCCGCCGCCGTCGCGCCGCGCCGTCCAGCCTGCCCACCACGATCAGCGGCTCTTCCAGCACGGTGCGGATCGACTGGCGCGGATTCAGGCTGGCGCCGGGGTCCTGAAAGACCATCTGGATGCCGTGCAGCATGGCCTTCGAGCGTTTGCCCAGCGGCGGCAGGGCGACGCCCTCGAACAGGATTTTCCCCTCGGCGGGCGTCGCCAGCCCGGCGACGGCGCGCACCAGGGTCGACTTGCCCGATCCCGACTCGCCGACGATGGCCATGACCTGACCGGGCGCCAGGTCGAAACCGGCGCCGCGCAGGACGAAGCGGCGGTCACGCCCGCTGCCGTAAGCGACGCCGAGGTCTTGAATCGACAGAAGCGGCGCGGTCATGGCCGTCTCCCCAGGTGGGCGGCGTCCCGCAGGCTGCGGGTGAAGGGATGCCGGGGCTCGTACAGCACCTGCGTCGTGGGGCCTTCCTCGACGATCTCGCCTTCCAGCATGACGGCGATGCGGTCGCAGACGGCGCCGGCGGCGGCGATGTCGTGGGTGATCATCAAGGCGGCGGCCTGCTGGGCCTGACGCCGCAACAGGGCCAGAATCTGCAACTGGACCGTGGGGTCCAGCGCAGTGGTCGGCTCATCGGCCAGGATCAGCGCAGGCTGATTGATCAGCGCCAGGCCGATCATGGCGCGCTGGCGTTGCCCGCCCGACAACTGGTGCGGGAAGGCGTCGACGCAGGCGTCGGCCCCCGGCAGCCGCATGGCGCGCAGGGTTTCGACGGCCAGGGCGCGGGCGGCTCTCTTGTCGAGGCCGCGATGACGACGCGCCGACTCGATCAGGATGGAGCCGACCGTCTTCACCGGGTTGAACGAGGACAGCGGATCCTGGAACACCATGCCGATGCGGCCGCCGCGCACGGCGCGCCATTCCGCCTCGGCCAGATTGTCGATGCGGCGGCCTTCCAGATGAATCTCGCCGCCCGCGACGCGCACGCCCTGCGGAACCAGGCCGCCGACTGCGAAGCAGGTCAGGGTCTTGCCCGACCCCGACTGGCCGACCAGGCCGACGATCTCGCCGCGACGGATCGTCAGGTCGAGGTTGGGGATCAGGACGCGGCGGTCGGCGACGGTCTCCAGCCTCAGCTTGCGGATATCCAGCACGATTTCGTGCGCCGTGTTCAGCTCGGCAACGCTCATCGGGTCAGGTTCCGCAGGTGCTGGCCCACGCTGTGGGCGGCCACGATGATGATGACCATGGCGAAGGCGGGGCCCAGCGTCAGCCACGGGGCCTGCAGCATGAAGGCCCGTCCTTCGCTCAACATGGCGCCCCAGGTCGCGGCTCCCAGCGGCGCGCCGATGCCCAGGAAGGACAGGGCGCTTTCAGCCACGATCATCTCGGCGAAGTGGAAGACCACCAGCACCGATAGCGTCGGGACCAGGGCCGGCAGGACGTGGTGGGCGTAAAGACGCGCGACGCTCATGCCGGTCATTTCGGCGGCCTGGACGTATTCGCGCTGAAACAGGCTGCTCGCCTCGGCGTAGACGACGCGGGAGAAGACCGGCCAGGTCACCAGGCCGAGCGTCAGTGTGACCGCCCAGAAGCCGCTGTCGCCCAGCAGGGCGATCACCGTCACCGCCATGACGAAGGACGGAAACGACTGGGTGAAGGTGGTCAGCAGCTTCAGGGCGCCGCCCAGCCAGGCGCCCTTGTGCGCCGCCGCCAGGCCGAAGGTCGTGCCGATGCAGAAGGCGATCAGGGTAGCGCACAGGGCGGATCCTACCGACCAGCGCATCCCGTTCAGCAGGCGCGCCAGTACGTCGCGCCCCAGTTCGTCAGTGCCCAACAGATGGCCCGGCGCCAGCGGCGCGGCCAGACGCATCGACAGATCGATGGCGCGGTGGTCATGGCCGGACAGGGTGTCGCCGAAGATCATGACGGCGAGGCAGAACAGGCCGACCACGCCTGCGCCGACAATGGCGGGGGACAGGCTGCGGCTCATGATGCGGCCCTCGCGCGGCTGCGGATGCGCGGGTCCAGCAGGGCCTGCACCGCCTCGGTGACGGCGTTGCTGAGGAAGACGCTGACCACCATGACGAAGACCACGGCCTGCACCACGGGGAAGTCCAGGTTCAGCGTGGACTGCACCAGCAGCCAGCCGATGCCGGGCCAAGCGAAGATGGTCTCGATAACCACCAGACCCGTCAGCATGAAGGCCAGTTCAGCCCCGATCAGGGCGACGGCGCCCAGCAGGGCGTTGGGCAGAACATGGCGCCACAGGACCTGGTTTTCGGACGCCCCGGTCGAGCGCGCGGTGCGCACGAAGTCGGCGGCCAGGGCGGCGTGGGTGTTCGCCTCGACCACGCGGATCAGCTTGGGGGCCAGGAAGGAGACGACCGAGATCACCGGCAGCACCCAGGTCGCCGGTCCGCCGTAGCCGATCGAGGGCAGCCATTCGAGCCCGGCGGCGAACAGGTTGATCAACAGCAGGGCGATGACGAAACCGGGAAAGCCCTGCATCACCGTCAGCACGCCGCGCACCGCACGACGCGCCGCCCCGGTGCGCTTCTGACCCAGCCAGGCGCCCAGCGGCAGGGAGATCAGCAGGTTCAGACTCAGCGCCATTGCGGCCAGGAACAGGGTGGCGGGCAGGGAGGCCAGGACCTTGCCCAGAGCCGGGCTTCCATCGGTCAGCGACTTGCCGAAGTCGCCCTGAAGCAGCCGCAGCATGGTCTGGCCGTACTGGACGATCAGGCTCCTGTCGAAGCCGTATTCGACGCGGATCGCCTCGATCTGAGCCGGAGAGGCGCCTTCGCCCGCGATGACCAGGGCCGGGTCGCCGGTCAGCCGCAGCAGGAAGAACAGCACTGTCATTGCGGCGATCAGGACAAAGGCGAAGTCCCTCAAGCCGCCAAGCATACGAGAAGAGGAAAACATCAGGGGCGGCGGCTCGCTTTGCTGCGGGCCGAAACGCTCGGTAGAGGCTTGGGCATGAACGGTCTCCGCCGCAGAGTCGTATCTAAGTTAAGACATCATCCTTAGGGTAAGCGAAGCGCCTGTCAACGGCGCTCAATCGCCGGACTTGAGATCGCGCAGCACATCTTGCGTATCCTGTCCCAGCCTCGGCGGCGGGGCGTCATAGCGTACGGGCGTCTTCGACAGGCGAATGGGCGAGGCGACGGTGCGGACGGGGTCGGCCAGATCGGCGCGCGTCTGTTCGACCGTCAGGCCGCGATGGATGGCCTGAGGCTCGGCGAACACCTGGTCGATGGTGTTGACGGGGCCGCAGGGCACGCCCGCCGCCTCCAGCGCCTGCATCAGCCCCTGCATGGTGAAGCCCGCCGTCTTCGCGGCGATCAGCGGACCCAGCGCCTCGCGCTCAGCGACCCGCAGGGCGTTGGTGGCGAAGCGCTCATCGACCTCCAGCCCCAGGGCGCCGCACAGGGCGCGGAACTGGCCGTCATTGCCCACGGCGATGATCACCATGCCGTCCGAGCAGGCGAAGGGCTGATAGGGGGCCAGGTTCGGATGGGCGTTGCCCATCCGCGTCGGCGTCTTGCCGGACACGAACCAGTTGGTCGCCTGATTGGCCAGCATGGCCGCCTGAACGTCGAACAGGGCGATGTC